>Ga0123342_1002194_pt1 | contig 32677 bp, 12 predicted proteins | sample Turbeawhitnodule_FD_89960 | JGI IMG/M metagenome (GOLD analysis project Ga0123342, IMG submission 89960) | Root nodule microbial communities of legume samples collected from Mexico - Turtle bean Mexico white nodule | ecosystem: Host-associated > Plants > Roots > Nodule | place: Mexico: Nepantla... | reverse complement strand
TATTTTTTTTTATAACACTATGTGAGAAAAAATATGTGTGCGAAGGGGGTGTGTTCCCAATATATTTTTTTTCTCTTATGGATATTGTGTGTATATATATATATATATATATATATATATATATATATATATATTGTAGTTTCTTTATATATTATTTAAATTTTTGGAAATATTAGATTTTGATGGTTTAATATTTAAGTGTTGTTTTTTTATGTTAAATAGGATTTTGAATATTTTGGATTGCGTTTTTGAATAATATTGTATGATGAAATGATGTGGAATTGAATTCATACATTTGAGATAATGTATGGATTGATGTTTGTTGTGTATTAAGTATTGATGCCTATGTGGTAACAGAGATCTCCGAGCTTCACTGATGATCTAAGTCACAAAGACTAAGATATCATGTGGTGAGAAGTTGATGAGGGAGTTTATGCACACCGTGTCACATGAGATGCACGACTTGAGTTGTATTGAACTTACCCTGATCCTTTCTGTTGGATTCGTTGTTAATATTTGGATCAGGTGTTAGTCTCTGGTAGGACTTACTTAATACGGGTTTTCCGGAGGACGTTGTTTGTTGAATATTCTGGATGTGTAGATCCATGTGAGATCCATGTGATTGTTTTATGTTGGAATTTGAAGAAGATCGAATGATTGAGAAATTGACCATGTAATTTAATTTTCTCTTTTAATTTAATTGCGTATATTATAAAATATTATTCACTAGCTTACCCTTGTTTTTCGTGTTGTATTTGGACTGCAATGACTGTACTATGTGCACAAGCATATGAGCATACAGGTGCAGGAGAGTCTTAAAGGTTTCAGAGTTTTATTTTAAGTTATGAATATGTAAATATTTGTATTTGTATAAATCGTAATAATATTAGGAATGTTTTGAAAAACTTCAATTTTATATAGAAACTGGTAAAACTATAACTATGTAAATTATGGATGTTACATATAATATAAAATTATATTTATTCTGAAGATTAAATCTTAAACACTTTATTCAATAAATTTAGATATAAATAAATTAATTTACTAAAATACCATTTGTTATAAAATTGAAACAACTTTCAAGAAGACTTTCAATAGATCAACTACTCTATATCAAACGTATAAGAGTCGCGTGAATCACATTCTACACCAATGTTGATGTAAAAAATTAGGATATCACTTCATCTTAAAACTTATTATGAATTTGTAGTTCTTTCTTTTATTATATTTAAATTGTTTGAGTATGTACATGTGTATGAGTGGTATTTATACGCTTTAGATTAAAGAAATTTTTTATTCTCTAATAAATTATAGATTAAAGAAACTTGCTTAAGAGATTTTGATTAAATAAAAAACTGTGCACAACATCTTTCAACAAATCTTGTGTTGAATTCTATTGGCGAATTAAGCATGGGAATCGGAACTCTCTTTGGATCTGACAGCAACATTGCATGCTGTACCCAGTCATGATCATGGCTTAATGCACAAAATGTTCTTAATTTGATGCCTAACACTTAGAATTGACGAACCCCTGCAACAATTTGAGATCTCAATGCTTAGCACAAAGTAATTTAATGTTTAACAGTTGCAGGATTTCACAGTAATTAATGTTATGATTCAGCACATAGTGGCACCAGGCACGGCTTTTTCTTCCGCGTCCTATGAAGAGAAAGGAAAAACGAAGATGTGATTGATGATGATGATAAGATACAATTTAGAAAAGTGGAAAAGTTGATGTGTGTACAGCAAGGAGCGAAGTCAAAGAGGGTTGTTTCGTGGCTTTTGAAGCTTTTTTGGTTTTGTTTAATGGTCCCTCATCGTGCAATGGATGTAATCCGAGTCAGAAATCAAGAAAGAGTGCAGTGACCTTCTCATGCCATGCCTCTCCTCAAGCAAGGTGGGGTTAAGAACCTAACTGTTTCCTTCGTTTAAAGTAACCATTAGGCTATCATTCCATCACCATCACCATCACCATCAAAATCAAGTTTCACTCACTGCAAATTAATCACCTTCCCCAATCTTTTATCATTGCTTCATTTTATATAATCTTAAATGAAGATCTTTGTTTTAACTTTATTCCTTAGCATCAAGCGTAAGCGTATCAAAGGAAGTGTGACTCATGGTTTTCATGATCAGAGGCAAACTGGCAACCATTTGCTCATAAAATTCAATCATTGCCCATGTAGCCTGGGAACTTACTGTGACTACATTATGAGCTACTAAAGCTTTTTCTGACTAGTTTATTGTGAACTCACTTTTTTATTTTTCAGTTTATTTGTCAGTTATAGTTCAGAGTGGCCATAATATGCAATGCAACCGACAAAGTCCATCGAACCACTACACGCCTCCATCATCTCTTTAGTTTTGGTATAAAACACTAATGGTTAATTACTATTATCTACAGATACGATGCGGACATGAAAATTTTATGTGTATAATCTTTAATAAAAATTTATATGCATGAGTATGTTGTTAATTTTTTTTAGTAGAAAAATATTTTTTTATGACTTGTTCAAAATGATTTGTTTTTTATTTTATAATCATAATAAAAATTTATACCATAAATTTTAGTTTTCAGAAAATTAATGTATTTTTTTTTAAAAAAATTGTGTTAGAAACGTAATAAAATTGTCAGAAATCCAATAAATATTTTTTGAATTGAACATTTCACGAATACGTATTCTACAAGTGTCATACGAGTGTCAGTGTCCAATACGAGTATCCGCACACTGACACGTCATGTCCGATACAAGTATCCGCACACAGACACGTCATTTAAGATGAGTGTTTGAGTTTCATAGATTATTATTATAAGAGTGTTGTTAGCTACTTTGCCTACCATTTTCTTCTTACAGATGCATTATTGCTTATTAAAACATTACAAAACTATAAATCAGCAATGAAGATTTCTATATTATTTTAATTTTTTGCTTTTATACTTGTAACTGATTCCCCAACTTTTTATGAAATAAATTAAGACTGCCATTTTATTTTGATGACCTCCTGTAACTTTTCCTACCTTTGAAAGATCACTAGCAAAAGCTTTGACATAAATCATGGCGTAAATTAAAATTAATTAACCCATTTTGAAAAATTATGTACGTTTCGAACTTTTAACAAGAGAAGAAAAGGAAAAACTTTAACAAGAGAAGAAAAGGAAAAAAAGGGTCTCAGTTTTTAGTTCACCCAATAATAGTCCAACAGTTCTCTGGTACTGGGCCTAATGAGTTGGTAGGTGTTGGGCCATCCTGGAAACTGTATATTAATCAAATCTGATAGAACGCCCATCTCAAGATACTTTTGCTCCTTTCATTTTCTTTTTTTCACCACTTTTTGACTAGAAGATAAGGATGTCATACCTAAGACCTGAAAATTATAAGTGTTTCCTTACTCATTAATGCAGTAAACCTGTCAAAATATTCATTAAGAACTATCATTTCATTAATTGTGAGTGATGTGACATTATTCGCTAAAAAATTAAATAAAAATTAATTTTAAAAAATAAAATAATTAATCATTATATTAATTAAATTAAATACTAATTTAAAATATAAAATAATTATTAATATTTAAAATATTTTTTATATTAATAAAAAATTAAAATAATTTCTAAATTATTATTAAGATTAGATACCAATTTAAAAATTATTTTTTATTTTATAAATGATCTTTAATTTAATTAAATAATAATTAATTAGTTTAGTTTTTAAAATTATTTTTTATTTAATAATTTTTTTTGGTGATTGTTCATATTAAATAGTTAAGGAAATAAGATATATTTAAATTATTTTTTATCTTAATTAATTTTTAAATGATATAAGATTATTGGTGCATTGGAAAATTAAGTTCTCTAGATTAACAAAGTGTATATATACTGGAAAAAATTTAATACAGAGAATTTTGGTCTATGCAAGATACTAGGAAGATATATATGGCTCTTGCAAAGTTGCAATGGCCCAAATCTGCATAACATTTATAAAATCTATCATAGCTCATAACTAACGAAAAAAGTTAAAAGGAAAAGGAGAGTTGGGGCTATGATAGAATTTTCTTTTAGTAAAGCCAGTTGGAACACGTGTGATACTAATCATGATTAGCACTAAGCCCCTCAAGAGAGCAATGATTCATTCCATCTTAGTCTCCCCCACATAGACATCTTCAACACCCACACACTAGAAACTTTTCTAATCTCCTTCTGAGTCTTTTTATTGCTTTTATCTCTACACTCATAATCAATCAATGTGCATGGGCTAGCTGATCTCTGAGATTAAAGAAAAGAATAGGGCAATGGTGGGCCACCCGCTCGTGCACTGCAGCTAGCCATGGCTCATCAGAACCTACAAAACTGATGATGAAGTTGAACCTTCATAAAGGCAATTGGTGAGAGAGAATTATTAAGGAAAAAGGCTGGTTACATGTGAACTAAGCAAGGTCCCCACCAAGCCCATTCACATTTAGTACCTTGCTGATAAAAAAGTTTATATAAGGAAAGGGATGCTACACAAGAATGTGAAGGGGTGAATTAAAACAAGCACTTCTCTCCTATCTATCTTTGCTCACTTAGTCTGTTGTCTTCCCCACAACACTTGAAGGGAGATAACAATGGCTTCTGAGAAGGTTGAGACTGTTGTTGCAGGGAATTACCTAGAAATGGAGGCGGAAGAGGAAGGTTCTAAGTCAACAACTAGCAAACTATCTAGGCTCTTTTGGCATGGTGGCTCTGTCTACGATGCATGGTTCAGCTGTGCTTCTAATCAGGCATAATCGCCACTAGTGTTTTTCCTATTGAAGCAAAACCTTCTTTTGATGTTGCATGGGACTCATAATTTTCATGTTTTTGGATTTCATTTAGGTTGCACAAGTACTACTTACACTACCATATTCCTTTTCACAACTGGGGATGTTATCTGGGATCATATTTCAGCTTTTCTATGGACTGATGGGAAGCTGGACTGCTTACATTATAAGTGTCCTTTATGTTGAGTACCGAACCAGAAAGGAGAGAGAAAAAGTTGATTTCAGAAACCATGTTATTCAGGTGATTGCAGTCTCTCTCCCTTTTAATGAATCGATTTAGTGGTTACTTTAGATTCTTCTAATCTTGGATTCTTTTCACCTTTTTCAGTGGTTTGAAGTGCTAGATGGACTTTTGGGCAAACACTGGAGGAATCTTGGTCTTTTTTTCAACTGTACTTTCCTTCTGTTTGGATCAGTAATTCAACTAATTGCTTGTGCAAGGTAGGAATAGATCACGGTTTTGAATATATATGATCTTCATATGTATACTATAAACTAAAAAATTACATATACAACAAATGTTTCAGCAACATATACTACATAAATGACAATCTGGACAAGAGAACTTGGACTTACATCTTTGGCGCATGCTGTGCAACAACGGTGTTCATCCCTTCTTTCCACAACTACAGAATCTGGTCATTCTTAGGCCTCATGATGACCACTTATACTGCATGGTATATGACCATAGCTTCCCTTACCAACGGCCAGGTAAACGACTCACAATTTATAAGCCTCATCCCCAGAATAAAACAAATTATATAATGAATCCATGTGATATATTATTGTTGTTAATTACTTGTGTTCTTCGATTAATATTATGTATATATTGTTCTGAAGGTCGAGGGGGTGACGCACTCAGGGCCAACCAAATTGGTTCTCTACTTCACTGGGGCTACCAACATTCTCTATACCTTCGGTGGACATGCTGTTACAGTGTGAGGACTTGAAAACTAATCAATTTGTTTTAGTTATAACTTAAGGGTTTCTTCTAGAAAAGAGTAGCATGATGTTTCAGAATTAAACCTTGTCCTTGCTTTTAACTTGTATTGGGATTTAAAAGTGACTATATTGTCAGAAATAAAAATTGTATATGAATCTGACAAACATATATTGGTTATATATTGTAGGGAAATTATGCATGCAATGTGGAAGCCACAGAAGTTTAAGATGATATATCTGATCGCAACCCTATATGTGCTGACCCTAACTTTGCCATCAGCAGCTGCAGTTTACTGGGCATTTGGGGATCAGCTTCTTACCCATTCTAATGCCCTCTCATTGCTCCCAAAGACAGGCTTCAGAGACACCGCTGTGATTCTCATGCTCATTCATCAGGTTATAGTTATATAATATCCTTACTATTTCAATTCCAAATTAAGAAAACATTTATAAGAGCTTATTTAGCTTAAAAAGTAACTTATGTTGTACAAGCTCTTGTCCTCTTATTTCAGTAAGTTTTACACAGTAATTATGCTTGATTTATTTACTGTTGTGGTCGTGTTTGCAGTTCATAACTTTTGGATTTGCTTGCACTCCTTTATACTTTGTGTGGGAGAAATTCATTGGGGTGCATGAAACCAAGAGTTTGTTCAAAAGGGCGTTGGCTAGACTTCCTGTTGTGATTCCAATATGGTTCCTGGCAATCATATTCCCTTTCTTTGGTCCCATTAACTCAACTGTTGGATCTCTTCTTGTCAGCTTCACTGTTTACATAATTCCTGCCTTGGCTCACATGATGACCTTTGCTTCAGCACCGGCTAGGGAGGTTAGACATGCACTTACTTAGCTAAAAGTGCTTATCATATATCTGTCATGCTAGTTAAACATAAAGCAATGGTTTTCTGATAATTTTTGTTTAATTTTGTTTGTTAACAGAATGCTGTGGAGAGACCACCATCAAGGTTAGGAGGTTGGGTAGGATTGTACTCCATGAACGTGTTTGTGGTGGTGTGGGTTTTGGTGGTAGGATTTGGGTTGGGAGGATGGGCAAGCATGATTAATTTCATACACCAAATTGATACGTTTGGGCTATTTACAAAGTGCTATCAGTGTCCCCCTCACAAGGCTTAAGTATAAGTAGCTCCTCTAGTTTCTTGTGATACTTTGAGATCATACATGCGTGTAAAGAGATTGGCTTTTAATTTGTACCTTTTTCTTTTATTCCAATTATTCCCTTTTATTTTATTTTTTTATTGTAAGAAGCCAAGTCTTTTGATGGTGTCAGCTAAAGGTGCGATGGCACATCACGGCCACCCCCTATACGAACTTACAGTTAGAATTTCGTGTGCTGATTAATCATTTCTTGTTGTGCAACTACCTTACCATATGCTACACTTGATTTGTGTCCCTATCTCTCTCTCTCCCCTACGTAGCTACAATAAACTAAAAACAAATAAATGACTACAAACCAACTTTTCCTGTTTTGGTTTCAAAGGAAAAGATTGATGGGATAATGTGATATTTACTTTTTACTTTTATCAGTACAACACCATCGCTCAAGTTTAAACCTCAAGATATTTAACAACTATTTCTTTTCAACTTAGTGCATGAATTTTGTAACCAATGAAAAAAGTAAACCTACTTTGGGGTTTGTTAAGGATGGAAATGTGGTATGGGAAGATCCACAAAGACCAGACGTAAATGGAAATTGCATGCATGATGTGGTGATTACGGTGTCATCTCATCCTATAATCTCGGAAGCTTTTGTGTAACCCTTTGCTTGCAAAATGGAAAAGGTGTTTTTCTCTTGGAATTTTGATTGGGTAGGTAGCTAGTGTCGTGAAAGGTGAAATGTGAGAAAATATTAGGCAGCTCTAAAATGCAAAATCTTCTAAATAGTAGGGGATGGACCACAAACTATTCCCTCATACCTATCATTATGCATCAATAGTACTTTTCGGGCACTTATTTGATGTATCTTCTTTGTGTGCTATGCCAAATGACAAACATAATGCCCAAATACCTGTTTCTATAAGTTTACCAACTAGTTATTGTCTTCTTCTTTTCACCACTTTACTGAGATATATACAAGGATTATGTGAAGTCATCAAATTTTCTTCCTAGGGATATTTCAGAACAAATTAAACAAAATACTTGGGGAAGCTTACAGTCATACAAATGTAACAAGTAAAATTACAAATATTTTCTCTGTCATAGTCTATCTATACTTGTATAAAAATAATAAAAATAAAATGTGTGATACTTCCATTTATGTTGTATTAAAGAATATGAATGCAAGAGTTATAAAAGGATGCTAATATTAAATGTGTCATTTCTAATTCTTAGTTGTTTCTTTTTAGAAAGGTGAATAACCACTATATAAGAAAATCATGGAATAGAAATCACTTTTTAGATTCCAAAATAATTTTGCTAATTAGATACCAATTTAGAAATTATTTAACAAAAATATAAACTAATTTAGAAACCAAACTCTTTTTTTTAGTTTATAAAATGGTATCTAATTTAGTTACTATTGCAACTAATTATTTTGCTCTATAAAAATTGATTTCTATTTCATGATTTTCTTGTAGTGAACCTTTATTCTGCTTGTATAGATTCAGACTAGTTGTTTTAATTTCAATGTAATAATATAAGAGGTATTCATTTTCATTTCTTGTCTTTCTTTTACTCTTTTGTTCAGTTCTATTTTATAATATGGTTTCAAAACCCTAGTCAGAGCTCTCGTATAGAAGTAGCAAGAAGTAGGAATAATGGTGAATCAAAGGAAATATGCATTGAAATCTTTAACACATGCATGTCTTTTAGCCTGCAAACTTGCACTCATTCCTATTGATAATCATGAAAAATTCTCTTCTATTGGACGTGTTCCTTTCACAGATATTCAAGCCTATAGAAGATTGATTGGAAGACTTATGTATCTCACTAATACCGACTTGACATAACATTTTATGTGCAACAACTTTCTCAATTTTTTGCTAAGTTTACAATTTCTCACTATACTGCAACGATTAGAATTCTCAGATATAATAAATGAGTTCCAAGTCTTGGTTTATTTTTCTCTTCCAACACATCGACTCATCTCAGAGCCTTTTGTGATAGTGATTGGGGCACCTGCAGTGATTCAAGACAATCAGAGACTAGTTTTAGTGTGTATCTTGATAATTCTCTCATATCATGGAAATCAAAGAAGCAAAGAACAATATTAAAGAGTTCTTGTGAAGTTGAATACAGGGCAATGGCCACACTGTTACATGTAAAATTCAATGACTAACTTATCTTCTTCAAGATTTTAAAGTTCCTCTTGAGCAACCATCTCTTTTATACTGTGACACAATGACTCAACAAGATACATTGCAACAAATCCAGTGTTTCACGAGCGTACGAAACATATAGAAATAGATTGTCACATTGTTAGGAAAAAATTAAAGAAGGATCTCATCCATTTGCTTCCCATTTTCTTTCAAGATTTGTTCCAAGCTGAGTCTCATCGATATTGTCTCTACAACAGCTTGGAGGATATTAAAGGAAGGATATGGATACAAAAGTTATAATAAAATAATGCTAATATTAATTGTGTTCTTTCTAATTCTGAATTGTTTCTCTTATAGATGTGAATAACTTTATTTTGTCTTTGTCTATTATGATTTTAGTATTTATTGATTGATTCTTTCTCTCTGTAGCTAGACCTAGAATGAGTGTACTGCTTGTATATAATAGAAGACATATTCATTGTCATATCTTTTGTCTTCCTTTGAATCTTTTATTCATCTTTGTTCTATTTTATAATGTGTTGTGAATAACATATTGTGCTATATGTTGAAGTAAAAACTTAATATGTTAACATTTTACATAATAAATTATGTCTCCTCTTGTCTTTTTGTCTCTTCTATCTTTTATTTCTCTATTTCTTTATTCATTTTTAGCATTATCTGCAAGTGAGAATAATAAATTTTTTCAAAAACATCCTTTATAAATAATAATTTTTTTATCGGAAAAAATAATAAATAAAATAAAAGTATTTCAGGGATACCTCAACCCTTATACAAACCCTTTATAAATAATAATTATGAATTAGCTATAATAAATTAATATAATAATAAATAATTGGTAGTTAAAACCTTAATAAGTAATTAATTAAATACCAATTTAGAAACTATTTATTAATAATATAAACTAATTTAGAAAGCAAACCGATAAACTTTTTAGACTTTAAAAATAATATCTAATTTAGTCAATAGAACAAGTAATTATTTTTTGTCTCCAAAAACAAGTTTCTATTTAATGATTTTTTTAGTGAAAATTTAATATTATTCATAGTTTCAATCTATATATATTGAATCTTAATTTTAAAAATATCACTACTCCACAAACATGACTTAAAAAAAGAAAACTTTTCATTATTTAACATAAAAGAAATCTAGAAATTTAAAATAAAGGAGGTCAACTTATTTCTACAAAAATAATTTTGGAGTTTTTCTTACTTCAATATTAATGTAAAAGAAATTTTTGCTTTCGATTGAGCTTTACTCCAAATTATCCAAGATTATTTCAAATTTAGTTTTTTTACTTGATTTAAATAAATAACTTTATTTTAAAAAGTCAATTTTTTATATTTACATTAAAATGATTTTTAACTTTTGATTCATTTTATTTATATAAAGATTTTTTTGTCATTTTAATGTTAAGTAGGTGTAAAGCTTATAATATGAAAACAAAGTTGGAAATAATAAAAACTATTTTTCATTTTAGTAAGTTACTAATGTTTTATCAGTTTAAATTTATTTATATTTTAGTTTTTTTTTTATTCCAAGTAGGTATTAAATATGAATGAAATCCAAGAAAGTACTTTCATGAAAACACAAGATTCCCAAGTAAAGGAAAGAATAACTAAAAATCTTGAGCATGCACTATAATGTTCTATTACAAAAAAAAATATTAGATGAAAAATTACAAAAAGGAGTATCATATATAGTGGCTTCATTATTTTCGATTTATGTAAAAACTACCGAATGCATTTGTAAACGAGAAAAAACTCTTATATCTTTAACTTATACATTGAATACAATTCCAACTTTAATGTTTAGGCTTCTAAAATAAAGGGATATACAAAGTCATTCAAATATCACAAGTCATTATTGAAAGAAGAAAATAAAATATGTTTGATGGAAATTTTGCTTGTCAATGCTGAAAGGTCTACCACATGATCTAACTTTCAAAAACATGCATAATGATAAGAAATGGTCTTATATGATTTTTTTTTAGATTACTATTTGCTACCAAATGAGGATGACTCACATCACACTTGTAAAAGAAAAAAAAAATCATTGCAAAAGTTGTGTTTTAGTTATTCTAAGTCATCCAAGATTCAATTCATGAGAAAATTATTTTTCATTGAGAAAAAATCGAAGTTTTTCCATTTCTTGATAAAAAAAAAACTACCTAAAAAAACCTTCATTTATTGTTGCATGAGTTTTTCTCTTTCTGTCTTTCTCACTCTTTTGTCTCTTAGAGGAAGACATAATTTACTATATGAAAACCACATGGTAAATATTCAATATAATAACCGTCAATTAAGAATATTTAGTTTGTGAAATATTTGACTTTTTTTAGCAAAATAAAAAATATGAGTGTCCTTTGTTCATAAAATGATAATTAATGTATTTTATCTATCACATCATATTATGTAGTCTTTGTTTTGTATCCAATGAACACTCAAATGCTTTGACGATTTGTATTTATCCAATGAACACTCAAATGCTTTGACGATTTGTATTTATAATATAAATTTAAATTAGTTAGTAGTTAAAATATTCATAGTTAATTAGATATAAATTTAGAAACTAATTTATAAATTTTATTAATAATAATATTATAGATATCAATATTTTTTTTTAATTTTTATAATAATATCTATTTAGTTAATATAATAACTAATTATTTTTTATTTAAAATTAGTTTTTATTTAATGGTCTTCATTAATATTTTTTTTTTTATTATAAACAAAAGTTTTCATGACTGAAATATAAATTATTTTTAACTTTATCAAAGTCTATTTTAATTTTTCAGTTCAAGTATTAACACTATTTCTAATAAATATGATTAAGAATAATTTAGAATGTAGTTTTTTTTTATCTATGGAATCAATAAAATTAACTGTTTAATCTATTATTATCACTGATGAAGTGTCCAGATTATATCGGTAATTTAGAATTAAAACTCCGCTCTACTTTTAGTTATTTTTTATGAATAATATTTCACTGCAACCTCGATTTGTTTTAATTTAGTTCCTGAATTTTCAATTAATATAATAAATTACTGTAACATTTTTCTCTTTTTGAAACCTCTAACTTCTTCCTTTTGGACACAAACAATCAGAGGTTTAGGACAAACTTAGAATGAGAAATGTTTTAAAGAAGATGGAAGGATTTGTAAGAAATCAAGTTAGGATTCAGGAAATCTTGAAATTTCAAATTTTATTTTAAATTTATCAATATTCAATAAAATACTATAAAATAATTTAATTGATTGATTTATATAATTTATTAGTAAAATTGATTTTTTTTTTGAGAATTTAGGTAAAAAAATCAATAGAAAGATTTAATGGAGATGATAATAAAAAATATAATATTTTTTAAAAAACAAATGTTTAGTTTTTAAAATTTCACATTAATTTCAAAGTGTAATGAAGTGAAAGGTTTATATGACGTCACGGAAACGAACGACATGGGCCTAACCGAAGGCAATGGGCCCAACTCCTAGTTGGCCTACCATATCGTCCTTGGTTTTGTGCATAAAGTAATCTATGATGATGAAGAGTAAATGGGCACAACGTGAATAAAAGTAGATAGCAACCTCATCCACATGCACTGCTACATTTTACCTTTCAAATCCGACTCTTCACCTTATTATGATTGTTCACTAGGATATTTTTAGATTCTAAAAGGCTTCTTCAAAATTTAAAGCTAAAATTGTTTAATAATTTTATAATTCCTAAAATTTCAAAATTTCTTTTTAATTTAAAGTTTGTATTAGACAGTGTATTCTTAAGAAGATATAAAAAAAAACCTAAAAGTTCTTAAAACTAAAATTTTGTAAAAATGTTCCCTTCTAAATAGTCCATTTGTCTAAATTCTATTTGGTTCAATTTCAAAGAAACATAAATGTTTTTGTTTGAATTAGAAAATGAATTTCAGGGAGTGAATTTAAAATTATTTTAAAGAGAAATTTTAATTTTTTTCATTTTTTCACAACTCTATTTATACACCAATCACCCTATAAAAACCAATATAGTTAATCCTCACAAATCAATCTGAGTGAATAGTAATTACCTGAATCGAGTTAGATTAACATTAACTTAAATTATGGTAAAGTGATATCATTGAAATGTCTAATCCAATAAAAGCTAGAATAAGTGTCACGTGTAGTAATCTAAGAAGAAGTGAAGGCACATGGGTAGAGTGCAATATAATAGGTATTTTATAGGCTAAAGACTAGGACTATGACTATGACTATGAGAGGGGAATGGGAGAAGCTGAAAATTTTGTCGCATAATAGAAATGAAATGAAGGCAGTGATTGCATAGTTTGAGAAAGGAGAATGATGGCATGGTGGGGATAATCACAAGTTCACATTTTCTCAAGAACTTTCCAAGTCAAGGACTGTCAAGTAGTTCTCACAGAATGTTTCAATTATTTTTCTTGTGGCCTCACAGAAACAGATTATTGAATGTGGTGATTCTAGAGTTGGAGTTGGTTTTGACCACCCATCTAATCAAACTAATGTCAAATGGGTGGACCCTATTCCTTAAGTGCCAGCAGAGAAAGCCACTTTAAAAAAGAAAAAGATGGTTCCATATAACATGATCAAGATGGGGGCAGAAACCAGAAAGAAAGATAAGGTAAACTAAAGTAAGGTAACAATACCTGTAACGAAGAAAAGGGTCACAGAAAAAGTAGCAGACGTGAACCAACTTCAAACCAATCCATGAAGTTAAAAGGGCAAAACATCTTCTCCATTTCATTTTATTATACATCTCGGAAAATAATTAAAATCAAAATTATACATACATGATGAAAATAAACATTTATTTCATAAAAGAAATAAATTTGAGAGGATTTATCATCAACAATTTTACCCTAAGTTGTTAGAGAAATAACATACATTTGACACTATTTATAATAATATAATAATATTTTTAAATTAAAAAAAATAAAAAGAATGAAATATTAATTTATTAAGGTGTGAAGTGTATGTTTTTATTGGGGAGGGTGTTAAACCAAACCGCATATGACTAAATGTAATACCGAACCTGTGAAATATGAGTTCATTATGTATGTTATGAAGATTCACACGTAAATACTAGTGTTGTCGAATATCTCTTATCCAATGTCTTCCAATTCAGTCTTTTTTCTTTTGGTTTCTCGTCCTCTTGACTTTTTAGTAGTGGGTAAGGTACTTGCAAAGACACTAATTAATGCTCAAAGTTAGAGATGTTGGTACTCAAGTTTACAAGTTTCATGGTTAAACATTCATTACCTCTTTACTTTGAAGGCTTTTAGCTATTTATAGTTTTGTCATGGGTCCTTTCCTACGAGTGAGGTTTATTCTAGGCCTATTCAGGCCCAACAATAGCCTAATTGCACTCTTAGGGAGTAATAAAATTTTACCCATAATCAATCCCATTACATCTATAATTTACCACACCAAAAGGTTAGGTGGTAGATATTTTGCGGTTTGGTTAAGTTGTTGATTTGCCTTAGCAGAAGGCTGAGTGGTTTGCTTGAATCTTATACCGAGATGCGGATTCGACACCTCGGTACCTGATAGTACATTTGTCCCTCAAATTTGAACATAAGCAAAAATACGTATTTATAAAAGAAAAATTCATTTTTTTTATAGTGTCATGTCATTAGTAAGACCGATAAATATAGTTGTCCCAGGTTTCACTTGCTTTAATCAACGAAAAATCTTAATTTTGATGCTTTAAATTATGAAAGAAAAATACATTTTTTTTTATAGTGTCATGCTTTAGTCCCTACGTGGTAAGAAGGATATGTATCTGTATAATCAACCTGACAACATTTTTTACATGAAATGACTTTCTCTTAAAAAGCATGTTTATAGAAACCATTTCCCAATTCAATCTTCACAAAAGAATCTTAATATAAGAAGATAGATAAAGAATTAATATATCTTAAAAGTAAAAATAGTTAATTAAGCGTTATACTATTAACTACTTAAACTAAATATTGAACTCAAAGTCAGTTGTGTATATGTGTGTTGATTACATCATTGGTTTGGCAACAATAAATACTGGCATCAAGAGACTAGTGGTTAGGGGTTTGACAGTGTTTGGAGTTGTTGGGATCAAAATGTTGATGAAAGCCAAGCATATCAAACAGCACTGCTGGACAAGGCACACATGTGCGGGTCTGAATTATCACCTTGTCACTGATGCGATATCAGATATACGCGTTATCTATTATAGGTAAAACTATAACCCTTTACGTAAGTAGTTCTTCGTAGATAGATAACTTTCATGGCTATGTTTATGGGATGTTTGTTTTTACAAATTAAGTACAAACTCATGAAATTTGCACTCTCCAAAAGTCACTGTAGAATTATATGCATGTCTTGTTCTGTAAGATGGTTCAAGCTTATTGCGTTGAAGAATGGAAGTGAGGACTGTAATGCATTTGCAAATGGGCGTGACATTACTGTGGTAAACTGAATAATTGTTTGTGGATATTATAATACGTGGGAATCACGCTTAAAATTGACTAAAGCTTACCGGCAAGAAGAATTAGATGGGACTTGAATTGGTTTGTATTAATATGAAGTTTTGTATGTTCATCATTGTAGAATATGATTATAATGATTTGGCAACTACTCAGACGTCACAATAGTTCATAATGTGGACACTAGCAAAATGTTCTTCAAGAGCTTCCAATTGAGTATAAAATCAAACAGGATTGGCCCTACTTCTATATATCACTGAATTTTGAAGGTAAGAGAAACTAATTAATATGCATGGAGTAATAGGTCAATGGTCAAAATTAATGCCAATTGCCATGTGGTGTGGTGTCCATGGAGATTTTATCTACAAGCACACAACTTGATTGGTAGCTTAAAACAATCAATAAATGTGTGAATTATTTATTCTAGGGTTGGTTCCCCACGATTTGTCTTTGTCCACATAAACCTTGCACTCCAAATTCTCATCCTTCATTCCTTAGTTCTTTCTAGAGTAGATACCCACCTACATACATATATATACATAGATCTTCAAATACAAAGCTAATATCTCGTGGCTGATGTAAACACTTGTTGAAAACTTCTCAAAGCAAATGAAAAAACTAGGTGCTACAAAATTGATATGGTGATTATGATGGTGACCAAAGGTGCTGGCCTTGGTTTTGTGCATCAACACTATCGTCCTGGTTGGCCTACCAACACTATCGCTCAAGTTTAAACATCTTAGATTCACTTTATACATCAGAAGCAATCTAAAAATACATAAACCATACCCATGGCTATCAAAACCTACCTCTCTTTGATATTTCACAACTATTTCTTTTCAATTTAGTGCATGAATTTTGTAACCAATGAAAAAAAGTACACCTACTTTGAGGTCTGTAAGGATGGAAAATCCACAAAGACCAGACGTAAATGGAAATTGCATGCATGATGTGGTGATTACGGTGTCATCTCATCCTATAATCTCGGAAGCTTTTGTGTAACCCTTTGCTTGCAAAATGGGAAAGGTGCTTTTCTCTTGGAATTTTGATTGGGTAAGTAGCTGGTGTCGTGAAAGGTGAACTGTGAGAAAATATTAGGCAGCTCTAAAATGCAAAATCATCTAAATAGTAGGAATGGACCACAAACTATTCTCTCATACCTATCATTATGCATCAATAGTACTTTTCGGACACTTATCACTTAAACTTTAAACGGGCTTTTGCCTAATTTGATGTATCTTCTTTGTGTGCTATGCCAAATGACAAACATAATGGCCAAATACCTGTTTCTAAGTTTACCAACTAGTTATTGTCTTCTTCTTTTCACCACTTTACAGGGACATATACAATGATTATGTGAAGTCATCAAAATTTCTTCCTAGGGATATTTCAATGGATAACTACAAATTAAACAAAATACTTGTGGAAGTTTACAGTCATACAAATGTAACAAGTAAAATTTCACACATTTTTCTTGTCATCCTCTATCTATACTTACTTGTATAAAATAATAAAAATAAAATGTCTGATACTTTCATTTATGCGGTGAATAACATATTGTGTTATATGTTGAAGTAAAAACTTAATAGGTTAACATTTTACATAATAAATTATGTCTCCTCTTATCTTTTTTTCTATTCTATTTTTTATTTATCTATTTATTTATTCATTCTTAGCATGGTCCGCAAGAGAATAATTAATTTTTTTCAAAAACTTCCTTTATAAATAATAATTTGTTATCAACAAAAAATGAATAAATAAAATATAAGTATTTCAGGGATACCTCAACCCTTATACAAACCCTTTATAAATAATAATTATGAATTAGCTATAATAAATTAATAATAACTATAATAATAAATAATTGGTAGTTAAAACTTTAGTAGCTAATTAGATATCAATTCATGAAAAAATGTTTTTTTACTGAGAAAAAGTTAACGTTTTTCCATTTCTTAATAAAAAATTAGCTAAATTTCATCATTGTTGAATGAGTTTTTTCCTTCCTGTCTTTCTCACCTCTTTTGTCTCTTAGAGGGAGACACAACTTACGATATGAAACCCACAATAATGATAAATATTCAATATAATAACAGTCAATTAAGAACATAAAATAGTTTGTGAAACATTCGACTTTTTTTTAGCAAAATGAAAAATATGAGTGCCCTTTCTTCATAAGATACAAGCTTTGTTAAAACTACAAATCATGAAAAACATAAGTGTTTTATCTATCACACGATATTACATTATGTAGTCTTAGTTTTGTATCTGATAACACTCACATGCTTAGACAATATGCACATAATATTAATCTAAATTAGTTAGTAGTTAAAATATTCATAATTTTTTTTATAAAAGCTTTAATGTTAGTCATCATTATGCAACTTGACATCTCAGCTAGATTGCACCTCAAGTGATAACAATTATCTGTAATTACATGAAAAAAGTATTATTATTAAAAAAAATATGGGGGGACTAGACCAAAACTCATATGTTAACAAAAACGATACATAAGTAGATTATATCTATTCATAAAGAATTCTAAGTACAGACTAGATGAAAGCCTATTATACCAATGAAATGATTCTTTATGAATAAATCCTAAATTAACCAACTTATCATCATACACATTCTCTTCATGAAAAATATGAGTAACCCTAAACCTGATTTTCTCACAATAATTAAGACAAGTATTCCATTGATTACGAAACATCTACGAAACATTAGTCCTTACAGTAAATGCAGCACAAACCAAGGCAGAATCACATTCAAGCCAGACATTAGTAAGCCCCATCTTTTGAGCTTCCTCCATAACATGTATAACTCCATAAAACTCAACAACCATAGTAGTCTGAACTTCAAGAAACGTAGAGAAAGCATCAATAAAATCCCTCATACTCCCACAAAAAATGCTTCCACAAGTAGCAAGACCAGGATACCCCCTAGCAACCCCATCAGTGTTAATTTTAACCTAATCTAGTGAAGGAAACTCCCATCTAACAGGAAGAGGACGAAGAACTTTACCACTTCGAGTATTAATACGAAAAAACTTAATCACGTTGAAATCCAACATATAATTATTCATTGAATATTTAGCCGAATTTCTCACTAGACAAGTTAAATCTTTAATTATCGAAATAGCCCTAGAAACCTCAATCTTATCTTGAAATCTAACATAATTCCTCATACGTCCTATCATCCAAATAGAAAAAGTTATCATAACAAGCTTAATCAATTTAACCAAAGGACTACCATCACTCTTAATAAAAGAAAGAAGATCATCGTTATTAGAGAAATGAGAAGTAAGAAAAATCTGTTGAATCCAACTCCAAATATGAAAAACATTAGAACATTCAAAAAATAAATGTTGAATAGGTTCCTCATGCTTTTCACAAAGCGTACACATAAAACATATATGCAAACCTTTACTATGAATACGTTGATTTGTAGGAAGCCGTCCATGAAAAAATTTCCAGAGTACTAGAGTTTTGGAAGGTAAAATAGATGAAGACCAAATGAATTTACCCAAACCACAGAGAACTCCTGGTTCCAAGAAAAAAGTCCTAGCCGATTTAAGAGTGAAACGACCAGACTCATCTAGAATCCAATTAGGAATATCATGTTCCTCCCTAACCATGATATGATTAAAAAAATGAGGCATTTGTTGTAAAGATAAGGGAATATTCCAATCACAACTTGTCCAAACCTGAGAGACTGTATCCAAAATGCTAAAATCATCAGATAACCTTGCAATATTTGTCAAAGAAGTAGTAAAACACCATTTATCATTCCAGAAATTAATAAAATAACATGTACCAACAGTCCAAGAAGTATAATCAAGTATAGTAGAATAAAATTGCTTAATTCACTACAAGAAAAACGCGAATCATATACGGATTATTACATATGAACCACCAATCACAACAGGAAACTAGCTCAGGAATATAAGAACCAATAAAATATTCCATATTACTTGTATCCTCATTATCAATCTAGATTATGAATCCCACTATAATTATTTCTCCTTTTGACCAACATGGAAAAAAGTCGTATTTTGATCTCCATCTTTGAACCATAACATCTTAGCCTTTTCTTTCCAAAACAAATATTGACAGTGAAAAACATGATCAAACTCCTCCTTGGCAATCTTTTCTTAAGAGAGAAGTCCATCAATATCAAACAAACTAACAATCTTTAAGTTTTGTTGAATACCAAAGAGTAGACCCTGCTTAAGAAGAACTGCATTGTGAATATTACCAAAAGAATTTTTATTCCAGTCTTGGAGTTCAATTTTCAACCTTTTTAACTTATGTTGCAAAATAGACATAGGACAACCAATAATTTTATTAAACCAAGAATTATGAATAAGCTTCAGATATGAAGTGTCCTGAAGCACATAGAAAAGAAACGAAAAATGCTAACCTTCCTCAAAGAATTACAAGCAAGACTAGCAAGAATAGGGGCATGATCAAAACAATTTTTAATAAGAACCTGATAAGTACAAGAATCTCATTCATCCAGACACATTCTATTACATAAAGTCCTATCCAGTTTTCTATAAATTCTATGCGACCCTCTCCGTCCATTACACCAAGTATAACAAGATCCAGTAAAAGGCATACAAGAAAGATCATTAGTATTAATCCAATTAAGGAATTCATTACAAGAAACTGATTAGGAGCCACCATCACACCCCCATCCCCCCCTTTACTGTCAACCGTCGAGAGCACAACATTAAAATCTCCCATAATACACCAAGACCCTGTGAAGGTACTAAGATCCCTCCACAAAAAGCGTCTAACCAAATATATGTGTTAGCACCATAAACACCTGCAAAGCTAAAACATTTATCATGCAAAAGACAAGTTACAGAAATAAACTAATCATTGACCAAGAAATTTTGGACAAGATTATGAACCGACAAACACCAAAGCTTAGCAACTTTATTAACAATAGGAGACGTAGTCACCAAATTCATATTAACAGATTTGAAAAGGACGTTGAAAGCATCAGTGTACTACATCATAGGTTCAACAAGAAAAACCAGGAGGGATTTATGTCGTTTAAGTAAACTAATCAACATCTCCACAGTTTTGTGGTTCCCAACCTAACAAATACAGACTAGTTATGGTGATCACCTATATCAGATATAACAATCTTCAAAACTCAAAATACAAAATCAGCTTAAGTCAAGTAACCATTCATTGATAAGTTGTATTAAGATTTATAATTTGCACGAGATACCAACTATAATTTGCATTACCTTTAAACCCTAAACCCTCATTCAGAAGCATATACAAGTGCGACTACCAGAAATAGTCGCCCTTATAAATATGATTTACGAATGCGGCTATATAGCCGCCTTCTTATCTCTTCGATTTAATAATGCGTGCTCATCAAATGCGGCTCTATAGCCACCCTTGTAAATGTAAAATAGCCGCATTCGTTTTGCTTTTATGCACCAATGAACCAACCAGAGACAATTCTGTCAAAGAACTTGTATGTGTTGTCCTCTAATTGTTACCAATTGTATTAAGCAATGCCACCATGCTTGTGTTCTCTAATTTTGTTGCCCCTTTTGAGCGTAATGATATTGTATAGCTTGTGGTGGAGATTAGTTCATGTTCCTACAATAGAAAAAGACTCCCAACTTCCTAGCATACCAAGTTTATACTAGAATTATCATATGTTAAGATGGTCAAATTACCAGTTTCAATCTTTACTACTCCTTTATAGATTTCAAGCAAGTGATAGGGTTAATGCACCACTCAAAGTAAGAAAAAGTAGCGAAAAACACTTTGTTCGTAATCCATGATAATGTTTTTACTTGAGTTAACGCAAAAATCTCCATTGGATCAACTATTTTATTTCTGAACACTATTGTTTCCAGATTTCTCCTTTTATTGCAATCCACATACATCCCCAAACTTTGTTTCTAACTTTATTTAAAGTTAGACTACCAAATTGTCTAAAATATTAATTTGGTTCGTAGTGTGACAGAGTGACCTCACCAATCCAGTTATAACATAAGTTCCAAACTACTTTGGAAATTTTACATCTTAGAAATGGATGACTTATAATTTATTTGTCTCACCACACATAACACACGAAATACTACTCAACACCAATCTCATTCTACTCAAATTATCTTTTGTGGCCACTCTATTCTTAATTACTCTCCAAGTTATAATCAGTACAGAAGGGAGGGCTTTTATTTTCCAAAAAATTTCATAAACATCCCTTTCTTCCCCAGTGCATCATTAAACAAAATATTGTAAGTTGATATTACAATGAATACCTTTGACACTTCTCTTTTCCACATTCATTTGCTAGCCCCTTCCTTGTTCAAGGTTATGTTGACTAAGTCATTCAACAAAAGATTTATTTGATTAGATTCCCATTCAAACGTGATTCTTCTCCATTCAAGGACCACTTCCAGATGTTATCTTACCAACACCCAATATCACATAGTTTTATCTCCTTACATCTAGAGAGGATATAGTCTTGGGTAATTATCTTTAACACATACTTGCATTCCTCATACGTGAGTTGAGTATCACGAGTTTTTACCATAATAAAATATATTTGTTCGTCCCATTTATCTCAATATAGAGGTCCTCCTCCACTTGCCGTTATAACTTATTGTAATTTATGAAATTTTTAACATCCAATTACAATAGTTATTTCAAAATATTTTCAATTAGTATTGGTGATCTTATCTTGAATAAGTTTTTGATGTGTAAGCTCCCATTTATAGTTGTATGAGTATGATCAAGTTATACCATATAGTATGATAAGTTAGTCTTATTTTTTTTATTTTTTTTTACAAATTTAAAAGGTAATTAATTAATTAATTTTTATATTTGGCAACCCTACAAATACTACCTAAAGCTTATGAGATGCAATAATATAAATATAATACTTCTTATGAATCTTCTATTGAAAGTAGGTTTAGATGACAATTTTTTTTCATTAAAAATATACTTTTTATAAGTTAAAATTGATTTATGTTAAAACTAAAAATTTAAATTATATATATACTTATATTATTCTGGAATAATTTTTTTTTCTTTCTTAAAAGTGATTATGAAGAAACTTGTCCCAAACATTATCCTAAATATCGGAAATAGATTACATGTTCCAACTACTGCACCTTTATACAGGTGTTTCAACACTTGTTATGAGATACTTAATTTGTATGACAGGATTCAACACCATTTTTGTTTGGTTCTCTCCGGCAGACCCAACCAACTCCACCCAGGCCTTCCTTCAAAGTTTGAAGACACATTAACTAAAGGTTTTGGTAGTCTTTGGGCTTTTTGAAATCAAGTCATTGTTGACCCAAACAAAGTATCATGGACGACAAATTCTTCCTGCATGCTCCACAGTTTCTTCTGGCACCTCATATTTTCAAAGCTATTGAAATTGTTCATTTCGGATTTTACAATCCAGAATACAAATTTTGTATTTCGAATTCTACAATCTAAAATACAAAATTTTGCATTATAAATTATATAATTTGAAATAAAATATTTACATATTCTATAATTTAAAATATAAATTTTAATTTGTATCTGAATTTTTGAACTTAAAATATATTGTATTTCAAATTTTAGAAACCATAATACAAATTATTTTGTATTCTAATTCTACAATCTAGAATCTAAAATTTGTACTTCAAATTCTATGATCCAAAATTTATTAAATCTATTTTATTATATTATTGATTGTGTAATCTGAAATATATTTTTTATTATTTTAGATTGTATAATTTAAAATACAATTTTCTGTGTTTAGATGACAAAGGTGAAAAGTTGCTGGAATAGTAATAATGAAGGTGGAGGCTTCTAGGACGATGGCTTTGAAAGTTGAGGTTATCAATGGCTGAGAAATGAAAGAGTAGTGCTCAATAGAAAAGATGAAAAGAAAAATAAAAGAAGTATGGAGTTGCAGGATAAATTGTCCATCATCCACAAACCAAGACCCAAACAAATATAAGTAACACAACCCTTGTAAGAAAAGTAAAAATCATTACAATATAAAATCAATATTTATTATAAAGTAAATTTTAAGTTTAACTCAATCTCATAAAACTAATTTATAAGGTGAGATTTTCATCAACTTATATATAATGAAACTTTTTATCTTTAGTCAATGTGAGATTTTCAATACATCCTCATTTTAAACCAAACTCAACTTCATAAAATCGGTTCATAAGATTAAGTTTGCATTAACTTATATACAATGAAATGTCTTCATCCTAGTCAATGTAAAATCTCTAACAATATTCTTATTTATCAAATTACTTTTAATTCTTCCTAAAATTTTAATACTATTTATTTCTCATTTACTGCAAGTGTGTAAAATTTGTAGGAACTAACAGAATAAATATACAGTTAAAAATAAAAAATCACTTTTACAATGTTGTTTAATCGTAAACTACTACATGTGATAGTTTTATTGAATTTTACCATAATAATTTTAAAAATCAGATAAACAGTAGTTTGTATCCATAGAGTATAAATTTTTTTACTTTGCCAATATAGTCAACAACCTCTAAAAATAATAGTCATTAGTCTCTCCAAACAACGTATAGCCATTAGTCCCTACTAATTTCTTCAATTTCTAAATAAAAGTAGTTTCTTACAAATATTTTTTGTGAGAAGTAGTGGCTAAAATCGTAGATAAATCATATTAATATAAATGAAAGAAATAATAACAATAACAAAGTTATCACTCTCAATTAAAAAATTTAGAATTTAAGGTTTAATATTTATGGTCTGTTTGTTTTCAACGATGGAAACATATGAAGCAATAAAAGCATAAGAAAGCTCAAAAGAAGAAAAGAATAATTGTGAAAAACGTTTAAACTTTTTCTTCTCAATTGCGAGGAAAGTTAACTTTTGATAATTTAAGTTACTTTATTATTATTAAATAAAATGTAATAAATATTTTATTTTATTTTAAAATGTATATTAATTAAATTTATAATAAAATAATTAATAAATAAAATAAATTTAATATTTTCTTAATATATGTTTTATGTTAAATAAATAAAATTTTAATTATTAGTACACATTTTTATTTAATTTAATAATAATTTTTTATTTTAAATTATTTTAATTTTAATATATAATTTTTAATTCTTTTATAATAAATTCTTTAAAAATTTATTATTTATCAAATTTGTAAACTTACATTTTATACATTTTAAAAAAAAATTTAAAAAATTCAAATATCACATCAATTACAAACTTCAATAAACTTTCCTCGTAAATCTACTATAATATATCCCAATCCAAACAACCTCACTTTCCTATCAAATCATTTCAAATTTTCTCCCTCAAATCTCCTCCCCAATCCAAACACACCATTAAAATTAGAGTTGACAAATTATTATAAATGAAATAGAAACATTAAAAATTATAAACTAGGAAATATTAGAATGCATACATGATTAAACCCCTCCTTTTTAAGTTTGTTTCTTTCTTTCATCATTCGACATTATACATTTCAGTGACCCATTATACATTATCATAAATGAATAAGAAGGACTTAAAAAAGCTAAGGTTTATTCAGTCACAAAAGTTAAACTTCTTATTTCACAACTGGTGAAGACTCTAGCCTCTTCATAAGATACTAATAGTTAGAAATGGTGTTATCAACAACAACAAAAAGGTAATTTTTTGTTTACGTGTGGTGAACACGAGATTGAAGCCCACAAAAGGAACAATTTGTATGTTTAGAATAATAAATCTCTCCTTTCATAAATGTCCCATCATGAAAATTCATACCCAAATCCTTTCAGTAATCAAGGAAACATTAACTACTAGATCAGACAAATTCTTTGATAATATTATCATTTTTATTATACTTATTATTATTAATATAATTTATACATATTATTATTAATATTATTAGTATTATTAATATTATTAATATTGTTAGTAATAATAATTATAATAAAAATTATGATAATACTAAAGAATTTGTTTGTGGTAGTGGTTAAATTTTCTTTGGTTACTGAAGAAACCTGATTTTGAATTTCACCTACCACCAAATTTTATTGTATGGTGCCAAAGTTATCCGTATGTAATAAAAAATCTATATTATGTCTCATAAAAAACTATTCAATGCATTCTTAACTGTATAGATGAAGGATGACATATAAATAAATGCTAACACTCAATAAGTATTTTACTTTTTTATATTCATTACCATCTTTATACTTAACTAATATTCTTATATTCTTTTTTACTTTAAGATTAAAAAAAATTGGAGGTGAAGTATCATCTTTTTCTTTCTTTGTGATCATTCAACACCACAAATCACTATTTGGAGAGAAGTTGTCTCATCTCCACTTCAAGAGCTTGTCATTTCAATCTTTGTTAAGAACAATAACAAAAAGGTAAAAGAACAAACAAACTAAGCAATAGACCAATTATTAATGTGAAATTGTTAACAATGGTTGTAAAATAAGAACGGAGAAAATGTCACCGTTCCCCAAAAATCATGACCAAAGAAAATTCGTTACTTGACATAGAGTGATGAATTTATAAGAACCAGGTATGATAAAGAAAGCCATAATAAATTCAAAGTGATGGATAGAAGGAAAAGAAACACCAGGCCATGATCAGGAACTAAAAGGTCGAAACAGTTTTCAAGTATTCTAAAATCTACTTTGTTTGCTTCCTAATAAACAAAGAAGTAGTCTCCCTATGATATTATCAAACATCAAATGTATCTAAATGCAAGATTTGTAGAGACCTTGAAGAATCTAATGCCACCGATTCAATGGCGCCTCACGCGCACTCGTGTTTCATGGCACTAAAAAATTATCCAAATACAGAATGATGACGCCTACCTACTATCATAAGCATTAAACAACTAAAGATCCATTTCGGAAGAAACAACAAGAATTACCATATATAATTTTTAGGTTGATAATGGAAGAAATAAAAGAAAATGCAAAGATTTTTCTAACAATTATCAAAAAACCAAAGGGCGGAAGCAACCCACGATGCTCTCATGCAACCATCACAGTGTATGACATAGGACAACTTCTAGTTTTTCATAATCACACAACATGGGATTAAGAATATCTGTCATGATCATTAGCCACTCATCTGATCATCAAATATCCTTATTAAATAACATAATACTTATAATAAAAAATTTAAAGGCATGATTGGTTTTAAATGGAAACCCAAGCTGTCACTACAATATTAAAGTTGTATATTTTTGTAACAAAAATTGTGACTGCATTTATTCAAAACTTTTCAGAGTACAGAAGTTTATAAAATCTCTGCCAGTAAAACCTTTAAAAAATAAAACAATGCCTTAAATGAACAAATTAGGAAAAAAGAACATCCACAACATTCATTATTGCATGAATAAATATCAGAAATGACAACATATCATTCACACACAAAACTAGAGGACAGAATAGACTAGATTTACTTATCATATCTTTCATGGTAGGACCACTGCGTAAATGCCTGCTTCTTATCAGAGCAGATAAGATCTTCACAATATTTGCATGAATTACAGATGAAAATTAAACTTCTTTCAACCGACTATTATAGACCCTTCTATAGTAGAGAAATATAAGGGAAAACAAACCATTAATTAAAGCATAGTTTCTTTAAAGTGTAAAAAATATACGCGTAGAATATTATAAAAAATATTAGTTACAATGATTTTATTTACTTTTAAATAATTGCCTTAAAAAATACTTCCTTATCACGAGTTTTGATAGATTCGTAATGTAGAATTGTTTCACAACCCTTAAAAATAAGGAGGGACATATCAAAGGGGATTTTGGTTCTGACATGATCAGAAGAATGGCAGGACTGCGACACAAATACAGATAGTTTGAGGACAGTGCATAGAAGCGAATGCAATATTTTTGCTGAATTTATAAATTATTAAATTAGCCATTAATTACGGCTTCCCTTGCTTCGTATTGAACAGGAGGAACAACCATAATCACTTCATCAAAAGAATCGGATCAGATGAAACAATTAGCAAAACACATTTGGAACAAATGCCAATGGCTAGAAACCAAAAATAACAGACCCATGCATGCACCCAACCTCAACTAACAATAACAGACTCACAGTATAATAGAAGAAATAATAATTCATAAACCCACGTTCTCACTCATTTAATTTCCCAACGTTTGGACATTCCCTCGCAAAGTGCCCTTCCTCTCCACAGTTATAACACCCTCCACCACCTCCGCCTCCACCGCGTCTCTGTATCCTACCATCACCACCTGCACCACCACCACCACCACCACCCTGTCTCTGGTAACAATCCCTCGCCAAGTGACCTATTCTTCCACAATTATAACACTCAGGTCCTCCTCCACCACGGCCGTAACCTCCTCTACGGCCGATCCCTCCCCCACGGCCTTCCCCTCCGCCGTAGCGTCCTCTTCCGCCCCCACCCCGGCCTCGAATGCCTACTGGACGGCTGGATCTAACGGGAGAGGTGACGTCGACGGCCATGGCGCGGCCGTCGTCGCCGTAATCGAGGAGGAACTCGACAGACTGGCCATCGGACAAGGAGCGGTAGCCGTCAGATCGGATGGAAGTGAAGTGAACGAAGAGATCTTCAGAGCCGTCTTGGGGACTTATGAATCCGAAACCCTTCTTCGCGTTGAACCACTTAACGTTGCCCGTGGATCTCCGACTGTCGGCCATGGTTCCTGAAGAGGTGGAACGGAACGGAATAGAAGGTTCTAGAAGTTTCCCTTTTGGGGTTTGGGAAAGCTTAGGACGCTGAATTGGAGGGAAGAGCGAGGTGCGGCGATTGTGATTCGTCCATTCCAACGGAGGTGCTGATGTGGTATTGTATGGATTTTGTGTGAGTGGAAAGAAAATAAAAGTGATATATTAATATATTTAGGTGGGACCCTTCCTCATCTTACTTCCTATAATTTCACTCTCTCTCTCTCTCTCTTATCCTATCCAAACACATTATTCCCACCTCACCCTCACCAATATCTTCCCTGCTTTTTATAATATATTTTTTTAACTCATTTTCTTTTTGAAAGAGGCCTAGGCCCAACACAGAATAAAGGGCATATTTCTTTTAGGAGAATATAAGGTGGCCCAAATTTATGATATTGGTAATACAATCATTGTTTATTCTTTCAAAGCAATATTCTCACGTCCAATTATTTTCTAGACAATTTTTTAAAATAATTATAAAAATAGTTAAATAATATTTGTAAAGACAGTTTTATTTTAAATAAATATATAATAAATAATCAACCAATGATCATAAAATTAAAATAATTATTACCGAATTTGGTTAAACATATATTGAAAAATCAAAATCGACTAAGTTTTTTTTATAAGAACTTTTTTAGTTAATTATTACAAATGTGATTGTTATTTATGTAATTAGTTTTGTTGTGATACTTTATGCATCTACTTTTCAAAAGTATATAAACTTTCATCTTCGTATACCGAGATTTTGATCGACAAATGAGTGATAAGTCCAATCGAAATATTATTTTTTAAATCTTTTTCAACACCAGTTATTCATTATTAACATGCTGGAATTCATTAATATAATAATTATTAAATTATGTAAAACTGTTGTCGTAACTCTCGAATCCCACCTTATAGTTGACTAAGCATATTGTCGTATGATCATTGTGTTCTTCTACTATTTAATTCTTAAACTTTATTATTCGTTTGTTGTTATATAATTCTGCCATGTTTTCATAAGATTTCTAATTAAAAAAAGTTAGATTCTCAAAGTGGAAACTCAATTTCACAAAACAATATTGAAAAAATCATCACTTTTTTCTCTTTCTTTTTTACACTATTTTTCTTCAAAGTTTTTCTCACAAATCATTACAAATGACGTAAATCAATCCTTATAAAATCATCCCGAATTCATCATCAGTACTAAACAAAAACATAAATATAGAGTTAATTTAAATTTGATGCATGTTATTAAAAAGGGTTGATCATCACTTATATTATATTTCAGGAGTATATGTTTTATATTTTGAACTTATCACTCAACATATAAAAACTTGTTTTTATTTGTTTATAACTTTTTTTTTTTAATTTTATAAGGAAACAAGTTATCTAACTTTAGGAAAGTTATTGGAAAAAATTAGTGACTTTTCAAAGAGTCGATGACCATGAGAATGAGTGAGTTTCAGAGCATGGAGATATTGGGATCAAGATCTTATTTATATAAGACATAATGAAAGTTCAGTTACCAAATCATTTTTCTTTTTGATCTTTTTGAATAGAGACTCTCTCATAGGGAATGGTCATCAAATCCTTTTTCCTCATATAAAGACTCTCTTCTAGGTAATGGTTATCAATCTCTTTTTCAATCTTTTGGATAGAGACTCCTTACTTGTGAATGATTATTAATTTTTTTTTCAATCTTTCGGATATAAACTTTCTTCTTGGGAATAGTAACCAAATCCTTTTTCTTGTTATCTTTCAACTAGAGACCCCTTTATTTGGAATGATCATAATTTTTTTTTAATCTTTTGGATCAAATCCTCTTCTTTCATATGAATGATTGTTGAATCTTACTTATATCTTTCATATTGAAATTCACTTCCTTCATATTAATGGTTAACAATTTCGTTGTTTTCACGTCTTATATTGATGGTCTGGTTCATATATATGAATGACCCATATTTGGTTCAATCACAACTTCGTCTGCCCTGAACCCAACTCACTTTGTCCCCAACAAAGCCCAATTCAGTGACACTTTCCTTCTTCTTTTAGTTTTTGAAACCAAACGAAATTGGTATTCCTATCTTTACTTATCTCTTATTGTGAACATATAAAATTTCGATATTATCTAGTAAAAACTAAGTAAAGAGAGTAGTAAAATAATAAAATAATAAACTTTACAATTTCTCACATTTCACTCACTCCTAAATGAAATAAAGAAATTTGTCCTACACCTTTGTACCTTCTCTTCTATCTTCATACATTGTACAAACATGGAATATAAAACTAAAATAAAATTATCTTTGCACGGTAAAAAAAAAACTTCTGAAACTGATTTTTCATAATTAATGTGAAGGTCCTTATAATTGGACTTTATATTTCTGTTTTATTTTTTCCTTTTAAGTATACCTCTACTTTTTTCAACACACATTACTTTTTCTTTTCATTTTGTGTTTTTTTTTTCTTCTGATATCTTTAAGCTTTATCTTTTATCTTTCTTACTCTAGTTTCTTGTCTTGGTTCTTGGTTCTTGATTCTTATTTCACGATTGTTTTTTTTCCACACTTGTAACGCCATCTTAGAATTCTTCTACTTGTGCTCGTAAATTATATTATTTTTCAATAAAAAATTATACAATAACAATCCTGCCAAATTGTATATAACTTATTATAATTGTTAAAATAATATTATAAAAGTTAAATTTGTAATTAAATGATGTGAGAAATTATTAAAATAATAGTATTAAAAATTATTATGTTGAGGTAGAAAAAAAAGGAAACTATCGATATATCATGATTTTGTTTGGATAGTACGTAAACGTGGAATATATTGCGTTTCTTTTGTTTGGATGTAAAATTGGAATGCTGCATTTGGTGGCTGTTGAAGTTGGAGTTTGGTGGAGGGGAGGGCTGTGTTGTCGTTTTGTGCCATAAAACATGTTTTTTTGTTTTTGGCCATTTTTTCCTACACCATATCATTTTTTATATGCACCCAACATAACATTTTAAACCCAATTTTGTCTTTGTCTTCTTTATTTTGAAAAAAGCTATAGAGGATTGAGTGCTTGGTGTGCGTTTAGCTGTGGAGGAGTTGGTGCTCGTGCAGTGGTTGTTGTGATGGTGGAGGGAATTTTTCATTCTTATTCCCACTATTTTCACTGTAAATTGTTCTGAGATAAGACAAAAAAAAAAACATACATGTCACTGACTTCTTTCTGGATTTCAACATTCGAAATCATCCATAACTCTTGCACTTACAGATTTTCACATCCAGAAAACCTAGGATATCCATATCAGAGACAAAAAATTAACTATAACGTTTCAGCTCCGGCTATGCACTTTGAGAATAGGAAAAACACTTCTGGATATAGATATCCAAAAGTCACTAAATTTGAGAAACTTACTACACTCAATTTCCCGCAACAACAACTCTTCTCCTCCTCCTCTCCGCCGTGCCTTACAAACGTGTGTTGGGTGCTGTCGTGCCTTAGGTTTAGGGTTTAAGGTTTAGGGTTTAGGGAATGCATTACTGTAAAAGAAACCTAGGTTTTATTTCATTAAGGATACAATAGACATTTCAGATAACTTATTAAGGACACACAAGATATTTCACATATTACTGTTGGGTGTGGTAAAAAATTATATGGTGCAGGGAGATTCTGCCTTTGTTTTTTTATTATCTTCTTTCTTTTTAATATTTTTTTTAGACTGGAATAGCCCATTCATTCGGCCCAGCATTCTTATTATTTACCCCATTGTTTTTTATATACATACTCCTTTTTCACTTTTTTGAAAAGACTGGACCCATTCGTCTGGCCCTTCACTTGCTATTTGCCATCCCGTTTTAAACTTTGGTCCTTTCTTTTGGCCCAACGTGTTTTTATTTGCCACGTATTTTTTTACATATATAATCTCCAATATATAATTTTGGCACTACGCCCAAGTAACCAAAGGTGAAGAGAAGAAAGAAAGATGTAAATGCGCTGAAAAAATATATTTATATTAAAAAAATTATGACATTTTTCTTTTTAAATGTACAATATATGGGCTCAATTCCCTATCTAGCACCATTTACACTTTTATTTCCCTACCCTTTTGTTTTTATTTCCTTATCTAGCACCTTTTTGTTTTTATTTCCCTATCTAACACCCTTTTATTTTTTATTTCCCTATCTAGCACCATTTCAAAAATAAATAAATAAATAATAAATTAAATATTTTTTGATAATTTTAATTTTGAATACATTAAAAGATAAATATTTTTAATGTTTAAAATAGTTAGAAATATAATTAATGAATAAAGAAATGAGTTTTTACAAAATAAAAATAAAAAAGTAATGAATTAAAAATGTTTAGTTAAATTATTTTTTTAAGAATTAAGAAAATAAAAAATTAAACTCTACAACAACATAAAAGTTGAATATATAAACATAGATTAGTATTTGTTTTTATTATTATTAATG
>Ga0123342_1002193_pt1 | contig 32681 bp, 14 predicted proteins | sample Turbeawhitnodule_FD_89960 | JGI IMG/M metagenome (GOLD analysis project Ga0123342, IMG submission 89960) | Root nodule microbial communities of legume samples collected from Mexico - Turtle bean Mexico white nodule | ecosystem: Host-associated > Plants > Roots > Nodule | place: Mexico: Nepantla... | reverse complement strand
TCTTTATGAATAGGTATAATCTACCTATGTATCGTTTGTGTTAACATATGGGTTTTGGTCTAGTCCCCCCATATTTTTGTATTTTCTTTCTTTTTTCTTTTTTTAATAATATTTTTTCATGTGTGGCAGATGATTGTTGTTACTTGAGGTGTCAGCTTAGCTGAGATGTCAAGTTGCATAAAGATGCCTAACACGAAAACTTTATAAAAAAAAAAAAAATCCTGATTTTGTTTACAATGTATTTTTTTATTTTGAAATTGTACTGGTATGGACCGAACGGTCAATGTTATGGCTCAACTCCCACAGTCGGGTCAACTGAATGATACACGCTCGTATGGGCCGACTGATACCCTCGGTCCAAATAAGCTCAATTAAGGTTAGTAAAACTAAATCATCATTAAGAACTAGGTAATACACCTCTAAGTAGGGTCACCTCACTAATCTGACCTAATAAGGTAAATCCATTAAAATAATATAAATAGCGCGCATTCCTTTGCTGACTTGAGCGTCAGAGTGTAGGTACCCCCATTCGGCATTCTCCAAAAGACCGAGCAACGAGACCCAAAGGAGTAGGAAGACTGAAAGGGCAAGTTAAAGTGTGGGTCGACCGATAGGAAGGAGAAAAACAAAGTTACTCAATAATTCTCTATGTTTCATCTTCCTAGTAGGAAGAGAATAGGATGTTGGTTTCCTAACTGTATTCAAGAATTTTATCTCCATATTCCATTTTATTTTTCTGAATGTATTTTTAAGTTTCGGATTTTCAAATATAGAATGGAGACCTTTTAAAAATTGGAAAGTTGATTGAAGGAAGGTCAAAAAATAATCTCGTGCAAGGACCAAGTGCCCTAGAATTAGTCCAACAAACTTGTTTATACGCAATTTTGATTTTTTCTCAATTCTCGGATTTTGCTAAAACATTTGTTCGTGTACCAGACGGTGTAGAAGCTTCTACACTAATAACACTGTGTAGCACTTTGATGAAATTAATATCCAACTTTTTGAATTCAACCAACATTGCAGAGTAAAGTATGAACTTAGGCATATTTTCATACACCAAATTCGACGAAGACGTAGATTGGAGTGAAATTGAACTTGTTCTGAGAAAAGTTTAGTTAAATTTGTGTAGGAAGAAAAAAAAGTGAATTGAAAAGATTTTAGTTTTTAAACTAAGAAGTATTTAGTTAATATAGTGTTGAGGAGTCGATGTCAAACGCAGTTTAAATATACATTCTTTTTCAATTCATCGTGATCCGATAGTGGGTGGCACGATAGGCCCAACACAAACACTCGTTAGGATAGGTTCGAAATGACTCTGATACCATATTACGAAGTGGACTTTAAGCCTAACTCAACCCCATAAAACCGACTCAATGGGGTGAGGTTTGAACCCACTTCTATACTATGAAATACTTTAATTTTTAGTCGACGTGGGATCTCTAACAAGACAATATCTTAAATGTGGTGATTGACTCTAACAATATTATCTTTCGGATTTGAAGTCGGAAGAGAAATAATTGTATATTCGATTTTGAAGGTGCACATGGGGGTGGATGGAGAATAACATGGATCACAGATGAAAGTGATGATTCACGACACAACAACATAAGTTAGTCAAGGTCGGAGTCACGCATGTAGTTCAACGTTTTGTGCAACCAATTCCCAGCAAATATACACATATTTATCATCACCAACTGAACCGCGTTGAAAACAAACACATCAAATAATTAAACAACTTAAATTCTACCTTTCAATATGAATTGAATATTATATTATGTGCTGCACTTTGCGTCGGTACCAGGAACACACTATGTTTCATGCTCTCCATTTTTATTTTTTTTTGTCTCCCATTCATATTACTATATTTTCTTTTCTTGTTTCTGCCTATATAATCCACTTTTCTTTCACATATAATCTGCTTTAGTTTCATATTATAAATAAACATGTGTTTTTATTGTAAATGTGTTTTTATTGAGAATGACTTAAAGTTGTTTGAAATGATGTTTGAAATTTTATTAAATCAATCATTACATTCGAGGTATTATTATTCGTGAAACTATATAATATGGATGGTCAAATAATGGTATGATAAGGTGAATAAGTTCTTATTAGAATAGACTCGAAATAACTCTTATATCATGTTAAAATGTGAACTTTAAATCTAATTTAGCCTCATAAAACAAGTTTATAAAATAAAGTTTGCACTCGCTTATATATTACGAAATAATTCTAATTTTTAGTGGAATCTCCAACAAACAAAAAATAATTATTATTGATCTCGACTCTTAAATATTGATCAGTGAAACAAAATCATATAAATTTGCAGTATTGCTACTCTTTCTATTTTTTGTGGAAAATGAGTAAAAAGTTTAAACTTGTATGGAAAACTTTGTCCTAAACAAGCTTTTATTTTCAACGTGAAAGCTAGATCAGTCCTAGAGTTAGTATGGAGTAGTAATGGTCCAGAGTCAAAAGATCAAAATGAATCCTTTTTTTATAAATTTATATATATATATATATATATATATATATATATATATATATATTACTTTGCTTTTTTTCATGATTGGTTCAAAGAACTATCTATTTTTTTATTTAAATTAAAATATAATATGTGATTACAAGCACTACTGCAATTTTTTAAACTGGTTAATTTGATCAATTCTAAATAAAAAATGTAAAATAAATAAACCTTTTTATGTCAACTTTCTAAAAATGTCATTTCTTATTTCTACCTGCCCAAAATATGAATAATAGACTCACAGAGCTATGCAAACATAATATATTTGATTAATATTTCAAAAAAGTTTAACCACTAAAATATTTAATTTAACTGAGAGAATCAAATATTTCAAACTAAAGAAAATTAAAGTGCTAATTTAACTATAATATTTGTAGATGGTTTTGTCTACAACAACATGGAAGAATACTGAAAATTTATGTTAATGCTCAGTTTAAAACTTCTATTCTAAATTCTCAATTATTATATTATTTTTTATTTTAAGCAACATTTAAGTAGTCTTATGTATATAATAATTGTTTAAACATAAAAAAATATGTTTTGTGGTTTAAAAATTGCTAACAATCATATTTATTAATTATTTATATATTTTTTTAAATGTTATCTTTAAAATATGTAAATAAAAAAATAAAATTATGATTTAAAAGTGATCACATGTATATAACATTTGTACGAACGTGTATTATGAATCACTATAGATTATGCTTTGAGTCGTAAATGTTTAAACCACAATGATAATAAATTAAAAAAAAATTACATTAAAAAATATAGCCTACAATAAATAAAAATTTAATTATGAGTATTTTAAATTATATTTTATTAAAATTACTACACAACTGTCATTAAAACCTAATTACTTTATTTCATGATTTTGAATTTATAGATATTTTAAATCACATTTAATTTATTTATTAACAAAATTGAAAAAATATATGGTAAATGTACAAGACTTTTTATTTGTTAACATATATAAATTACAAACTTACACGTGTTTACAAATTAAAATTCAAATCAAAACATTCTGAAATGAAAATTCAAATTATTAATATTAATATTATTATTAATGATAATAAAAATAACATTAATAATATTAATATTATTAATAATAAGATTAATAATAATAACAATATTAATAATAATATTATTATTAATCATATTAATAATCATAATTATAATCCTATTAATAATAATAATTTAATATTATTATAATAATAAAGTTTGTGAGGTGTATGGTGGAAGATTTTATGTTTATTTCAAGAAGGGTTGATTCCTCTAATAATAGATTATTATTAATAATAAATAATAAATGTAGTGTGAAAGAATAAGTCATAATTATTTTTAGTGTATATTCTCTTGTTATAAAATTAATAATACATGTATTATTTTCGACATTCAAATGAACTTTTTGTTTTGTTTATTATACTATGATGGAAATTGAATTTGATTAAATTATTATAAAGTTTATAAATAAACTAATTAGTATATGTATTAAAACTAAAAAAAGTATAAATCATTTATCTTAGAATAAATATAAATATATATATATATATATATATAAATATATATATATATATATATATATATATTATTTGTTTTGCTCTGGCTCTTGGCTTAACATGATTCTACTTAAATAAAATGTCATTTTAAAAACAATAATATATTTTTAATTCAAACATGGTTGAATTTTTTTTTTTTAACTTTTACCTTTGTAATAAGCCTAAAATAACACACATATTTTTTTAAAATTTCTATTCTCTAGTGCAAATGATAAAGTTAGTTTGGAAAATATTAGATTGTTAGGAGAGAACTTTATTCAACAATTACTTTAATATAAATGATAATTTTAAGTTTTTTTTGTCTCTCCTATATCTTTGATAGTTTTTTTTTAATTATGATTATTATTTACAATGGCGTGTTAATTTGACTTTACCAAACACATAATAATAACAAAGAAATTTTGAAACTTTGTGTTAGAATTACATATCTTTGGTTGTGCAAAACTCATAAGGTATGAAAACTTGACATAATGGAAAGATATCAATTACCACGTTTTTATATCAAATTAGTCACTTATATCTATAATTATTAACTTGAAAATTTATATTGTTTATTAAATAGGAAGAAAAGATTCACACCTTAGAAAGAAAAGAGAAATTCACCGCATGAAAAACAAGGAAAAATAATTCTCTAAATGTGTTCAAGTTTTAAAAGTTTTGTTCGGTTTGCTTCCGCAAATGAGATTGGAGTGAAGATTAGCGAGGGGTGACTACGTTTGTTTGTTTCTACTATCTTGGAGGTGTTTGTGTAGATGGGGAGCGGGTAAGTAGCAAATTGTCATTTCCACACAAGTGTGCGGATTTGAGAGAATTACACGTAGGAACATACGTTTTTACGTTGATATCCTTGCCCTAACATGTGTATACATCATAGTTTTCTTATACTGGGCATTGTGCGAGGAATCAATTCAGATAAAACATTATGAAAAAAGTAAAATCGATTTTGCATGCAGTGTGTAAAGATTGAAAATTGATTTTGTCAAATATGAAATGTTCAAGAAAATTGATTTTTGAGACTTTGTACTAAAGAGAGAATCGATTCTTGTTTATATGTTTGCCATGAAGATATCGATTCTCATGTTTGTTGTATAAAACTACGAATCGATCTTTATTTAAATAAAACTTTAAATATTTAAAATTTGTATTTATTTAATATTTTGAATATTTTTAAAATTTTATATGTTTTGTAATTTTATTTTATTTAAATAACACATTAAATATTCATGATTTGTATTTATTTAAAATTTTGAATATTTTAAGAATTTTATATATTTCAATTTTTATTTTATTTAAATAAGACATTAAATATTCAGTATTGATATTTATTTAACATTTTATGAATTTTATATATTTTATATTTTATTTAAATAGGACATTAAGTATTTAGGATTTACATTTATTTAAAATTTTGAATCTTTTATATATTTTATATTTTTATTTAAATAAAACTTTACATATTTAAGATTTTGAATATGTTAGAAATTTTATATATTTCATATTTTTGTTTAAATAGGATATTAAATATTCAGGATTTGTATTTATTTAAGATTTTGAATATGTTAGAAATTTTATATATTTTATATTTTTATTTAAATAGGAAATTAATTATTCAGTATTGGTATTTATTTAAGAATTTTATATATTTGATATATTTATTTAAATAAGACATTAAATATTCAGAATTTGTATTTATTTAAGATTTTGAATATTTTAGAAAATTTATATATTTTATATTTTTATTTAAATAAGAAATAAAATATTTAAGATTGGTATTTATTTAGAATTTTGAATATTTCAATTAGTTATTTTTATGTAACAATCTTCAATTTTTACATCTATAACCCGTAATTATGTTAAGTAACTTGTAATTTTTCAAAAAATAATTAGTCAACGGGTATCCGATATAATTTACAACACTTTAATCAACTCAAATATAAAAAAAATCATAATTCATTATTTAAATATTTTTTAATAACAATGGTAAATTTGTAAATTTACATTTTATACTTTTAAAAAAATTAAATTTTCTCCCAACCATCACACGACTCACAAACTTCAATAAATCATCAATACTAATTCATTCTAATGTCCCACAATTCAGTGTCTTTTCTCTGCAATCAAAACACATCCTATTTATAAGGGAATGACATGTTTGTTAATAAAAATTTAATATCATATTTTTAGGCAAATTTTGTTTTACTTTATCTTTAATTATAATACCTATTAATGTTTGTATTTGCACAAATTCATTAGTGATTCTGTGTGAAATTAAAAAAAGTGTTAGCAGTACAAAAAATATTACATTTAAAATTAAAGATATTAGGTTATTTTATTTATATTTTTATACTAACATTTAATTAATAATTATCAACTAAAGATAAAGAAAGGTGAAAGTTTTAATCCTAAAATTTTATAATAGTACAATTTATATCAAGAGGTTTAGAAGAATTTTAGCAAAAACAACAAACTTGACCCATAACTTAACTTATACAAAAATTAAACTATAAATCATATTAATAATTATAACACGCGATATATAAATATATATATATTTGGAAAAAAAAAATTACAACAAAAATTTATAACATAAGATCATCAACTTAATTGGACTCACCCTAGTTCTTTAACCACCTCCAAGAGAATCTAATTTCATACCTCGTATGCTCATAATAGTAACTCACATATAAGGGTGAACTACAGAATATAAAACATCTGAGTGTATAAACATTGTCATGCACATATAGAGAGTATGCATATGAATGCAAGTGAACTCACATTTAGTCATCATTGACATGACTAAATATAATGAAAGACTCTAAAATCATGATAAAAAAGTTTTATCCGAGTGTAACAACTAATATATATAGAACCAATAAACCTTATCTATGTTCTGATGTCAAAGTAGTACAAAACATCTGCTACTAAGTTAGATGTACACTTGGTACTAAGCTTGATGTAAGCCTTCCTTAACTTCTCATCACTTAAAATAATATTTATGTGACTAAAGAACAGTAAAGTCAAGCTACATTTGTTAACATGATTTTCATGTTTGTCACTACCATCCAAGATCTAATATCATCTTGAGTATCCTCAAGAGTCATGCAACCATCTATTTAGAATCACTCATCAAGAACCAAATCTTATACACATATACACCAATTCATATACATTTATATAGGCAATTCAACCATTACCCATGAAGGACCACAAAAAAACCTATGTCATGTAGACATCATTCTATCAATGTATTTTAAAATTAATCATATATCTATTTTGAACATATATAATTATGTACCTTATTTTATACATTGTTTGAATTTCAAAAGAGAAATATATAAAGAAGAAAATAAAAAAAAATTGACAAAAGAAAAATAGGTAAAAGATAAAGTTGAATGTTTTTGTCTGATAAAATAGAAACAAATGATTTTTTTTGTTGAAAAATTATATAGTTTGATTGGAGTTAAATATAAATAAAAATTGATAAAAAAAATACTATAAAGAGATATCTTATTATTTTCTTAAAAGATATTCCAAATCTTCTTTTCCCTATCAAGCACACCAAACTAAACAAGTTATAAGAGGTATTTTGGTTTTTTATTTAAATACCAAAAAAAAAGGTCAACTTTCAAAATAGTTTGTAGGAGTGCCCTTATAAAATATACTTTTTATTTTTTCTATTTCTAAAGACAAAAAAAAAATGTCCCTATTGATTTTGCATTGATAGAGGGACCCATAAAAAATAGCATACTTTAGAGTTTTGACTGATTCTGTTTCTTTCACATCACCGCGTGTAAACTTTTCACATACTCATGTAACACTTTCTGCAAGTCATCACAGTATCAATTTCCAATTCCTGAATTCAAAATAACCCATTTATGGGGCTTGTTGGGCACGCAATTTTCCTTATTTCCTTTTCAAACTAAACTCCTTCAATGGTAATAAAAAATTCCAAAAGGGTCACAGTTTTCTGCAATTTCTGTCTCTTACGTATTTGAAACTGCCTCCTAGGACAATTTTCCAACCCTTTCATGTCTTCAAAACTCGTGCCTTATATAAGGCAGAACAGAAGTGCTCATTTCAATCACTAACATTAAGAAAACTCAACTGCTATCCATATATCTATCTTTGCAAAAAGGAACCTGACTTCGTATACTTTAAGGTGAATGATTGTTCAGTTTTCAGTTGGAAATATGCCTTGTGCAAGTTGCATTGAAAAACAAATATATCATCTACCAAGGTTGTGTTATAGCATAATGTAGTTTATTTGCCTATGATTCAGAGGTAGGATTTGGTTTCAATTTTGTTAGAGCATTTTTAATCAATGATTGACTTGGTCTGCTTAGATTTTCCCTACCATTTGATCTTGGGGCAGAAATGTTAAATCTTATGACTTTATGAGAATGGCATGTTCATGAATTTGATGCATTAAATGGGTCCTTATTGACCAAGAAAGGTCTTCTTCTCTTTAAATTCTCACCACTGCCTGTGAAACTCTAACCAACCCAGTGTTACTTATTTTGTCAGCTTCAAGGGTATGCAAATGGTAACAACGGTAAGGCGTCTGGACTATGACTCAAAGGAGGGAGAGACCACCTTCAGAACAATGAACTTCAACAAGTGCAGAAACCTTGATGAGTTGTATAAGCCTGAAGAGTTGGATGAGGTTATTACTGAGAAATCTACAAGCTCAAAGAAAAAGAAGGTGGGGAATCTGAAGCTGCAAACCACATTCTCCTTCAAATATCTACTTTCTGATAATTCTGATTCAAAGGAGAAAGATGATGCCTTGCTCAATAAACAAAGCCCCCCAATTGTGTTGCCAAATTCAGAAATTTTGTTTTTGCCAAAGCCCGTTGGGGAGCTTGATGTGGCTGCAGTCAAGCTGCAGAAGGTTTACAAGGGCTACAGGACCAGAAGAAATCTTGCAGATTGTGCAGTTATCTGTGAGGAGCTATGGTTTGTTCAATCTGCATCTTTATGATATATTTTTTGTGCTTAAGAGAATTTACTTTCTATCTGATTAGTAATAAAAAAACTATTCGATGACAGTATAAAAATTGTATTTTTCAGTGTATATACTGTTTTTTTTCAATCAGAATTCAATGATTAGTGGTTGATTTAGTGCTTAATTCTTTGAAATCTCAATTTCAGGTGGAAAGCCTTGGATTTTGCTGCTCTGAGCAGGTGTTCCTCATCAAAGTTTGACTCTGGTAAATCAGAAACAGCTAGTTCAAAATGGGCAAGAGCGAGGACCATGGCTGCTAAGGTACCCCTTTTGTGTGGGAAGCCAGAATCTCTGAATAAATATTGTTTGCTTTAATATTCTAGCCACTGGTTTCCAATAAAACACAGTGGTTGCTTGAAAAATAATTGACTTGACATAACTTGTCTTTTCCAATTATATTTTTGACTGGGACCACAGAAACAAATTCAAATTTCTCATTCACTTTCCGACATTTTTTCTTTTAGTATTTTGTTATCAAAATAATTTTTCTTCTCTTTTTGTGCTATTGGTAGGTGGGAAAAGGTTTGTCCAAAGATGATAAGGCGCAGGAATTAGCTCTAAGGCACTGGCTTGAAGCTGTAAGCTGTGTTCACATCTTGATTGATTTCATTTTTTAAACTCACATCAAGCTAAGATTCCCTTGTGTTTTTCAGATTGATCCACGTCACCGTTATGGACACAATCTGCACTTATACTATGATGTTTGGTTTCATAGCCAGAGTTCACAACCTTTTTTCTACTGGTAAAATTAACAGAAAACACTTTCTGCATAAAAGTTTGAGCACCCTTTTGATTTTACTTTTCTGATTTCGTTATTACATGTTATGTGACATGAAGGTTGGACGTTGGAGATGGTAAAGAAGTAAATCATGAGCAGTGCCTAAGAAGTGAATTGTATAAGCAATGCATAAAGTATCTTGGACCCGTAAGTTTGCTTCACCTCATCTCTTTGACAATGCAACATTTTTATTTGAAGGTGGCATGGACTTTTACTATATAATTTTTGGTCAATTCTAGAGTGGCAGTGGTGTATGGAATTGCCTAGCTAGTGATGTTGACTACAGAATCAAATTTTAGGCACAAAAATCATTGATTAGTAAACTACCAACAATGCATTTGTGCATGTGCATTCAATGCACAAAAGATTAACTTATAATTACAACTTCAAATCATTCTTTATGCTATTCAATTGCTTTGACTCTAGACTATTTTAGCAGCCACCACAACTCACTTTGTTGCTTGCAAATGCAGAAAGAGAGGGAAGCATATGAAGTGGTTATTGAGGGAGGAAGGCTTGTTTATAAAAGGAGCCAGAACCTTGTTCACACTGTGGAGGGATCTAAGTGGATTTTTGTTCTTAGCTCTTCTAGAATTTTGTATGTTGGTGAGAAAAAGAAAGGTCAATTTCAGCACTCAAGTTTTTTGGCTGGAGGTGCTACTATTGCTTCTGGAAGATTGGTTGCCAAAGATGGAGTTATTGATGTACGACACGTGTTTTATTCATGCATATATTCACATGGATCATTATTCAACATAAAATGAAATTATTTTCTGTCATTACTCCAGTTTTGTAGTTTTCTGAAAATGGGAAGCATTTTGGTAGAGGCATATAAAGAATTTCACTGCACTGAAAAAGAAAAGTTGAAAAGCATTGTAGTTTCTTAATATGCATATAAATTGATGCCATTTCTTTTTGTTCAGGCGATATGGCCCTACAGCGGTCACTACCGTCCTACAATGAAGAACTTTATGGAATTCATTGGGTTCTTGCTGGAACATGATGTGGACTTGACCAATGTAAAGGTGAGTGAACCACTTAAATCCACTTTTCTCTATGGATTGGTTTTTTAGCCTTTAAGTGTGAAACTAAAGTTTTATATGGATAAACTTAAGTGTAAGTATCTATATGTGTAACATTTTGTAATTTCATGGTTTGGTTGTGTAGAAGTATGCAATTGATGATGACATCCCACCTTCAAAACCTGCTGATGAGGAGCTGCAGATGGCTAACAATGGTAGTTCAAGTGGCTTTACCATTGCCAAAAGCTGCAGTGAAGACAATATAGGTCAATCTGGTAACAATATGCAAACTTCAACAGTTAAAGAGAGCAAGCCATTGTCAAGAAAATGGACAACTGGAGCTGGTCCTAGAATTGGTTGTGTGAGAGAGTACCCTGCAAAACTCCAAGTTAAGGCACTTGAACAGCTGAATCTATCACCAAGAGTCAACCATGGAAAAGTAGCAGCCAAGGCACCAATTCCCTCACCAAGGCCTAGTCCTAAAATCCACCTATCCCCAAGATTTGTGCACATGGGAATTCCTAGCCCATGAATAGTTTGCCAAAACCACACACCTTTTCTATGTTCAATGTTCTGGTTGCATAGGCATTGCTTCACACTTTTACTTTGAACCTTTAGTTTAGAATCTAGGATATAGGTCACACCACACAGCATCTAACCCATGATATTTATTTTTTCATTTCTGTTTTGGCCAATTCTTCTGGTCATTCAGCTTATGCAGAATCAAATTTTTTTACTCATTTATTTTACCCAATTGTATTTTAGGAGTTGGGTCAATCTTGCCTTGTTGAAAGTCAAATAACATCTTTAAAAAAGAATTTCTTTACACTTTTTGCACTGTGTTCTCTTCCCCACTAAGCATTCTCCACCACTCACCATTCATAATAATCATGGTTTGGAGATGAGGCATTGCGTCAGTGATGTGAGAAATTGGTATAATATTCCACATACAGATAACATGGACATTCTGAAAGAAAGTAATGCATGATTGGTGATGGTGTTGTTGTACATGAAATTTCATTGGCTGAAGCATTTGAAAGTCAAGAATTGGCTTGTGTCACCAAAACAAAAGCAGAGACAAAAAGGGGTCAAGATTTGGTTTGGTTCAAAGACATAAGTGTCTCCTAGTCACCAGCCAAATTGACCATATTCCACAAATTAGGCAATGGATTATATTATTCTACCATAAATATTGAAACTTTCTTCCTTATATTACTTAATTCATCACAATTTTATTTTGCCCATTTCCTTTGGGGGGAAATTAACCCTCATGAACCAAGAGAAAAAAAAATTATGATTCTCAATCTGTGAGAAACCAACTAAAATTCATCACCACTTTCATGGATTCGTTTTGTAATAACCTAGGTAGCACATACACTTATACGACACAGACACGAAAATACGTATAGTCTCTAAAATGTAGGATACGGGGACACAAATCTATATATTATATAATTATGAATTATATAAATTGACAATAAATATTTATGTGCACAAGTATGTTCCATATTATTTTTTTGGAGCAGAAAGATATTTTTCATGACTGCTTTAAAATGATTTGTTTTTTATTTTTATAATCATAATAAAATTTTATACAATAAATTTGAGTTTTTAAAAAATTAAGGTATTTTTTCTTTTTAAAATTATGTTAGAACGTACTAGAATTTTCAGAAATCCAACAAATACTTCTTGAATTGGACACTTCATGGATATGTGTCCTATAAGTGTTATACGAGTATCGAATACCGACACGTCATTTAAGAGAGAAGTGTCTGAGCTTCATAGGTAATAACACAACATGGAATGAAATTTTGGAAAGTTGAATTTTTCTTATATATGTGATAAAACCAAATAAAGAAATTCCAATTTGAGTTTATTTTCTTGAAAAAGGAGGACCTTTGTACAATTCCTTCTTTGCCATTTTTTTTTTTTTGGCTAATTCATAAGGATGTGAATACGATAATAAAGGAGGAAATTTCAATTAGATTGAATTTAAATAAAATATGATAAAACACGTTTTACACGCCATATATTTTGTTAATTTTAATTTTTAGTACAATGAAAAAATTAATCGTCTTTATATAGTAATTATAACTTGACTTAAAATTTAATCAAGTTTATTGAGTTGTTTAACATTTTCAAATTAAAAATATCATTACCAATATTAATTTATCATATATATATTTAATAAAATTATTGTTTATTTTTGTTTTTAATACAATTATAAAAAAATGTTTATTTCATTGGAGAGAGTTGGCACATAAACGAGAAGTCGTGGATATCACATTTTTTTTTCTTAAAATGTGAAAGAGATAAAAGAAAAATTAAAAATTCTCATATATATCAAATTAATAGTTTTAATTACCTATTGAAGTTACCTCCTAATAGTCTAATATTTCGAAACCAACTTAATCTCTTACCTATGAGAATAAAAAAAATAAAACAAATATATAATATCTTCAAACTTCTCACTACACCCCCACCTTTTACTTTCTCTCTCTTCTTCTTCCTCTCAAATTAAAGATGCAGCAACTATGGCGACAGCAACAACATTAGGGTGGTGTAGTGAGAAATAAAATTTAATATTTTTAATGTTAATATGAGAGGAAGGAATAAAAGGCAATAAAAAAACTACTACGTTTAAAAAATGGGTGTTTATTCCTACACCCCAACAAATTTCTCCATGTACCCCATCATTTTTTAAAAGAATATTTAATCCTTTTAAAAATGACTTATGGATTATTCTTTTTAAAATATTTCTGAAACATATTTTTTTGGAACACATTATGGATTTACCATTTTAGAATTAAAAAATGTGTTTCATAAAGAATATTCTTGAATGATATTTTTACCTTCTGAATTTTCTATTTCAAAAGCACTTTTTGCTTACAGTAATTTGGATATTTCGAAGAATGTAGGGTGCAGGAAGAAAAATATAGGGGTGCAGGAAGAAAATATAGGGGTGCAAGAAGAAATACTCTTCAAAAGTTGGGTTTTTTTTCGAAACAATGGGCTTGGAGAGTCCATATCTAAACGACAGCGTGTCGAAGCAGTGAGTGTTGGCATTGATGGGAGGTGAATTGTGAGTGGGACATGAGAACAGCAGAAAAGCAAAAAGTCTTCGTATCCGTTTGTGTACTTTCTCTGTTCATTAACCTTTTTCTTTTCGCAAACATTTCAAATTTCAAAACACTTGTTCTACTTTTTCTTCTGCTTCGCGTTATATCTTAATTAAGCCAGGCAACAACACCAGCTTCAAACTCAAACTCCACTTGCTGTTACCACCTCGTACTTTGCAAAAACGCCTTCTTTTCTCCAATGGGTGGTTCCGGAAGATGGCTTAAGTCTCTCATTTCCCTCAGAAAGCCCTCCACAACTGATCAAGTTTGTAAATTTTTTGTTGGGATTTTTTTGGTCTTGCTATCTTTGCCTGTGGTGATGCTTACTTGCTATGTTTCTGTATTTATCAGGACAAGGGTAGTGACAAGAGTAAGAGAAAGTGGAAGTTATGGAGAGGCACTTCAGAAGGGTTTGGGATTGGATCATCCATGCAGAAGGGGCAGGGTGGTGGTGGGTCCTTTGTGCTGGATGATGGGGCATTTGCTGCTGCTTTGGCTGCTGTTGTAAGAACTCCACTGAAAGACTTCATGGTCATCAAGCAGGAATGGGCTGCCATTCGAATCCAGGCAGTGTTTCGTGGTTTCTTGGTAAGTAGGAATCTTTTCTAGTTAGCTAATTTAGTTCAACCTTTTATATTATCATGATGCAGCTTGTCTCTCTTCAATGGTTTATTTAATTTTTTAGTTTTTTAGTTATGAGTTTCTGGTTTTGAATTGTTTAAGAAACAGAAGCAGATACTCCACTGGTTTATTCTATGCTTGAACTATTTAAGACATGGAATTCTAGACAGAAGAATTAGTGCTAGTGAAGATTCCAAGTTAAATTTAGTTTCATGACCTACTAATTATACTATCATGGTATGAACTTCTGTAGAAAAATTACAAATAGGTTGCGTGGTGTTTTTGATTTGTTAATTTCACTATTTTGAAATGTATCATAGTAAAGATAGATGGTAAAGTATTACTATAGATCTATCTATCCATGAAGAAGAGTACAAGAGCCAAGGAGAAACTTACTTCTAAATACTTATTTCCAAATAACTAATTAACATAACATTGTAATAAAACGACCAGAATCGTAGTGACACTTCAAGCTGTGATGTGAGTATTAGTAAAGATAAGATTTTGCTGTGAGTTTTTAGGTTCACTGTTTTACTTTGACTTGCTGCTATTGGCATGGTTGGATATGGACTTGGGGGGCTGCAGTACTATGGGAACATAATTTAGTGTTTTATCCACAATAGGAGTGTAGGACATTGACCTACGATTTCTTTATTTTTCTGAAATTCTCTTGCATTGTGTAGATGGGGGTTACTGTATTGGTCATTCACTCTGTTTGGGGTTTCATTAATAGAATACTGAAAGTATGTTCCATGTGTTAATGTATTTATGTCGAAGGCAAGACGAGCTTTGAGGGCCCTGAGGGCAGTGGTGAGGTTGCAATCTATATTTCGTGGTTGGCAAGTGAGGAAGCAAGCAGCTGTTACTCTAAGATGCATGCAGGCTCTTGTGCGAGTTCAAGCACGTGTCAAGGCAAGGAATGTGGGAAAAAATGTCAGTGAGCCCTGCAATGAAGCTGATCCTGTTAAGCAAGCTGAGGTATCATAAGTTTTTCACAATTTCCCTCAAGATTGTGTAACATTCTGTAATGTTGATGCCAATGTTAAATTGGTAAAGAGATGTTAACTTTTAGCAAAATTTGCCATGTTATTGTCAGCAAGGATGGTGTGACATTCCAGGAACTGCGGAAGCAGTTAAGGCAAAATTACTGATGAGGCAGGAAGGAGCAATTAAGAGGGATAGGACAAAGGCATACTCTCAGTCTAGACAGGTAATAGAGTACAAATGATCTGCTATATCTGTGGTATCAGCAGTGAGACAATTGCTAACATATATGTGCTTCAATGAAATCTGCTTGCTTTCAGAAATCATCAGTGAGTGCTAGTCCAAACTCAAAAGCTGCTAAGTCAGTGATTCCTCTCAAGCACCGCAGTCTAGACGGTAAGAGCTCAGGATGGGGCATGTTAGATCGCTGGATGTCTGCAAAACCATGGGAGAGCAGGTCGATGGTAGACACATATTTGGACTCATCTGACATGACTCCAGTGACTAGTAAAAGTGATCATTTTGTTCTTCCCTTTAATTCTAATCAACAAAATGGCTCAGTCAAAACAAGAAAGAACGGTGTGACAACCAGGATTTCATCTAAATCACTTACAACTAGTCAGTCAACTCCATCATCTTCATCCATAAGCTCTGAATGCATGTATGATGATAGCCCTTTCTCAACTTCATGCACATCTGAATCACCACCTGTACCATCTACCAACAATGTTATGATGGAAGAAACAGAGGAAGGAAATGTTTGTAAACCAAGCTACATGAACCTGACAGCATCAACCAAAGCTAAACTGAAACCCTATAGGTGTTTTTCTCAGAATTCTAAGAGAATCTTTATGGATGATTGTGTGTCACTTAATGGAGTTACTAGAAGCAGTTCTGGTTCCTATCCTTCTGCTAATATGTGGAAGAATATCTATGCAACACCTTTAAGAACACGTTATCAAAAGCGATATACAATGGAAGATAAGTAGTTGCTTTGCCATGAGCCCATCAATAAGCCCAACAGCTTGTTGTTCATTTTAATGTCATCAGTTGAATGTGTGTCCGAGTTCACAGATAATTTCTAATTGATAGTGTAGATAACACAACTAGTGTTTTGGTGTGAAGATGAAAAACACCCTGTTTCAATTTGTAAGGTCGTTTTACGCCAATTTAAAAACAGTATCTCTTTGTTTTGGGGTATATTCATGTTAATTTTGGAGAAACATTTATAATTATTTCACTCTAAGTTGTACCATCTGAAAGGCTGTAGTACAAAATATGAGCTTTAAGAAGAAACAGTGTTCTGACTTTAAGATTTTGTACGAAATATGCACAGGTTCATGTTTGTATGTTTAATTCATAAGCAAGTGGGTTTTGAGGGATGAAATAGCACACTAGTTTCATTCGTACAGTATTTATGTAAAATCTCTAGAGCAGCAAAAGTTAGACATGCTATTTTTTGTTTTTAAGAATTGATTTTCTTGTTATATTAATGGTATAAAATTGCTATGTGATATTAATGGTATATATAATATAAACCGAAGACCACTCTTAATGGCAGAAATTGCATTGGAATGTTGTTGCTTGTGTGTGATTGTGTTAAAGAGAACCTAGAACTGTTCAGTATCGTTTTCTTAAAAAATATGAACTACTATACGTTTGTGGAACTGTTCAATATCAGAAAATAAAGCTCATAAATCTCTTCTGGTTGACTCATTTTGTCTAAGTCATAAGCATTTGAATTTCATTTCGTGTAATGATTTTAAGAATAACCAAGTCATATTCAAGGAAAATTAATCTTCAAGTAATGTTAATCAAATAGGGGGAAAAGTTAATCAAATTTAGTTATATCATATGCAATGTTAAGTATATAATATTATTTTCTTCCATTAATTCCTCTCAAACTTTTTTAACTTCTTGTTTGTTTTGCTATTTCAACCCTTGTACCCAAACTTTGCAGTGCATTATCAAATTTGGACAAAAAAAGCACCAGTTGTAGCAGTCAAAATAAAGAGAAGATGCAAAAACCATGACTTCAAGATTAGAATGAATTAGCTGCATTAAAAGTGTCTTATTTCCTTTTAAGCAACAGAGAGCAATCAATTGGAAAAATCTTGTGGTCCACGATGAAATGATAATATGTAATGATGCAACAGCTAGCATGGTCCATTTGGTCCAGTTACTCATGCTCCAGAAGGACCACAGTTGAGCTTCACCAACACTTAAAAAACTTGTGTGCGTCACTGAACAGTTGAACATGAAAGAAAGAAAACTGATGGACACAAATAATACACTGATAAAATATTTTCGGTTCCAAATAACAGTTCATAGGTCAATTTCAGAGCTATGGACAAAAACTGGTAAGTGAGACTTTAAGGCAGTATCTTCAGTGTGTTAAAGTTTGACTTGTGTCTAGTGCATGGCCAAGGTGAGGTTGCTATTCGGTTCACAGTATTCCCACGTGAGAATATGCTCTAACAGTAGCAAAAATCAGGATGCCACCAAAAGTTGTAAATAACTTTTTCAATGGATTCTCAAATGTGGCAACCTTTCTTTAATTTGGAGTAAGTATGCAAACTTCCTTTCTTGAGGGTTGCCATGAATAGAAGAAAGATGAAGTGGGGTCTTATATTAGGAGGTCTACTTTCAGGGATATCCCTTTTTTTGTGGGGCAATTGTAGCTTTTGTTTCATTGCCATTCCAGGATTCTTTTATTTCTGTTTTCATTTTCTTATTATTTGCTTCAGTAATACTGATATGACCAATAAGGATCAGAACCAATAAGTTACATGTATTAAGAACCAATTCTTCATTGGACTCATGAAAGTTGAAACAGAAGTTTGTTCAGTTTCTCCTTTTATGTTCATGGAATGACAATGTCAAAACTTGTTTTACAATTTTATTGTTCTCATCCTGGTGTGCAAGTGTGTAACCCAAGCAAGTATTCATTTCAAGCACAGCTCACATCACAGATACTCTTTGAGAATAAAATCAACTTTTGGTTCAATCACTATTGTAAACATTCATCCTATATCCAATGAAAAAAACTGTGTGTATGTGTGCAGTAATTTGTGAACTCAGCATTGTTTAGTTTCATTATTGTTCTGCTATATAAAGTATTCAAAATGATATCATGTAGCAAGGTACCACATGTGGCTTGAAGATAAGTTCAGGAAAGCAAGAAGCAACCCACTTTCTCCCTTTGGCCTCAAGGAGAAAACGTATGTTGATATTTGTTTCCTTGAAATAGGAAAAATTGAATTCTTTCTGGAGGGAGGAATAGGATGAGAAGAGGAAGTAAGTTTTTGACTGAAAATGACTCATACCAAAACCAATCTGGAAGAAGGACAGGACAAAGAAGTGCATGGCATTCTTGCATGTACTTGTTATGATTTCTCCATAAGATGGGAAAAAACAAAACTCTGACAACTACTGTGTCCACTGATGGCTCAACAAATAAAGAAAAAGAGTCTGGTTGTATTAAATAGGCATGTGAAACAATTAATTACTACTCTTGTTTTAGGACTAACCCTTTCTTCTAACACAAGCATTCTAAGCCTCTACTTTTTCTCTCCAAAGCAACATATTACAGGAACTCTCTTTTTGCTCTTGTATAGAATATAGGTCTGAGTTTATAAACGTGTTTAAATTGATAGAAAGAAACTGAATATCACTTTAGCAGCGTGAAAAACTGAAATATGCTATGTACTGTGCCTTCAATCTGAAAAATCTTAATTGATTTTAATAAAAGCTGTAGTACAAAAGATTGAAAGCAACAAACACTGAGACAGAAACAAGCACAAAAGCACCAGAGATGGAGATGGAACAAGTCTCATATATATACACAATAAGGTACAATGAGTTTTGTTGATGCAACCAATATGAATTGTTATGTCACCATCATCCTACTAATGTATATACAAGACACTGTATATAGGTGACAATAAAAGGGTACAAAGTTAGCTAGAACTAAAAAGAGAAACATGGCTAACTAACTAGCAGGACAATAATGAATTCTTGTTGGCTACTAGACCATCTACTCAGCTAGACGGTCTATTACATGAAGAGAGAGTTCAGGGAATCACTTAATAAACTCCATCTTAACTTGTAATCTTAATAATCAACACTAGTTTCCATCATCAACATTCAACAAATGCACAAAGTACATGAACTTACTCTTTTGAATTGACTTAATAAACATATCTTCAATGTTCTCCTTCTTGCCTACCTTCTTCACTTTAATCTTATGCTCAGTCTTAATGAAATTATATCTAATATCAATGTGTTTGGTCTGCTTACGATGAACATGATACTTGGTCAAACAAATCACACTTAGACTATTTACAGAAGATGATAGCCTTCTGTTGTGAAAATCCAAGGTCACTTATCACACCTTTCAACCAAATATCTCTCTTTGTTGCTTCTGCCAATGCAATATCCTCCCTTTCAGTAGTTGAAAAGGTCATTGTATGTTGGGGACTAGTTTTCCAACTAACCAAAGACCTTCACAAAGTGACCATGTCACTACTTGAGTGTTATGATGTTGCATGATCTTCACAGAGGTTCCAAAATCCATGTGTATTGTCACACATCACACTTGAGTGATCAACATCTTGCTTAAGTGTCAACACCTTCAGAGGAGAGAGAGTTGGTTTGGTCTCTCTATTGCTCAAGTCACAAGCTCTCAAACTAAATACTTCATCGCTTAAGTGTCCACACAAATCACTTAAACGATGGAGGTAATCATTACATGTTACTTAAACGTTGCTTGAGTGATGAAAGTAATAATTACATACTACTTAGACGTTGTTAAAAAAGTAAGTCACCTCTCGATCAATATCAAGCCCAAGAGCAACATTTTATGCAATATAAGAAAAATCACAATGAAACTCTCATTACAAGAAAATCATGAAATAGAAACTAACTTTTAGTGACAAAAAATAATTAGTTGCTATAGTGACTAAATTAGAGACCATTCTTGTGAGTCACTTTATAGAAATTAATTTACATAATTTCTTACATGAGAAGTTAAGTGTTATTTGAAATTAAAATAAGGGTTAATTTTTTTTTGTCCTGTATTATGAATTTGGTTTTTGTCTCTAGTGTAAACTTTAGACCTTTTGAGTACTTATAGTAAAAAAATTATTAGAATGAATTCCTACCTCATATAGCAAAAGAATTTTTAGTGTTGATTGTATTATAATATTAAAACATTCACGTCATTGATGAGTTATCATGAAATATTTGAACATCTTAATCCATACTAGAAGATAAAAAAAATACTTACATTGATTCATTACAATAGTTTTCTTATTATAAATATTTAAATAATTTAAATTTTGAACTAACAATAAATTTACTCATAAAAATAGAAAGATGAAACATATATTTAACCCTTAAAATAAAAACCAAGCAAATGTGAACATAAGCAAATATTTTGAGTTAGACTCCAAGGTTCAATGTTTTTCTTTTTATCATTCAAGACACTAACGAGTAACACTAAAGTATTCAATGTTTATTTTTCTTCGGGATATGATTATTATAAGACTTATATTGCTTATACACAAAGTTAGTACATGTAATATTATATATAATTATTTTTATTTTCATTTATTTCCTATTATGTATAATCTTAAAATTAACATAAAATTAAAGAAATTTTATTTTTTTTATCTCGTCTAATTATTTAAATACACTCTAAGAGTAAGTATTTTAATACTATACATCAATCAATTACGAATCAACATAATTTCGTATAACTTTCAAGATTAATTATACCAAAGTGAAACATAAATTATTATATGAATATAATAAAGTTAAATTCTTCATCTTAGTAATATAAAAGAAAACGTCCTTTCTAAGAAAAAAATTGTGGAGTTGGTGCAATATTATTAATGAAACTCGTAATTTATAAATTAATAGGTTTGAAGTTGTTCACCAAGCCATCATGTTGGGAAAGAAACAAAAGTATTTCTCAAATGCTCTCAAATGCTAATGTTGACCAAAATAATTATTGCAATTATCTTTTTTAATCATAGGATCAATATATACCACCACTAATTTTATTTACAGCTAGTAAAATTTATTTGAATTTTAATAAAAAATAAATTAAATAAAAGTGAAGTAGAATGTTTCAACCGTTACCAAGAAAATCATTCAATAGAAATCAATTTTAGAGAAAAAAATAATTAATTAATATAATGAATAAATTGATACTATTTCAAATATAACTATATAATATTTTTTATAATTTCTTAGATTTCAAATAAAAATAAAAATGATGTTATTTAAAGAAAAATAAATAAAAAATAGTATTAGATAGAAAAAAAAAAGTGTTAGAATGAGAAAATAAAAACAAATAAGAAAATAAAAATAAAAATAGTGATATATAAAAAAAAATCCAAAAGATTCACCCTTTTTTTTCAGCATTTTCGGCAAGCCTTTTGACACATGAGCCACACCGTTCATCAGAATTTTATTTTAATACATTAATGATTTCATAAGAGACTAGTGTACTACACACTTTACATAAATTAATAAGAATCTTTTACATTATTTATTCACCCACTATAATTACATATTATATAAATTTTATTATATCAGTTATATTATATTACACTACTATATTATAAAATCATTGAATAAAAAATAATTTTGGAGAAAAAAATAATTATATTAAAAAAAAATCATTAAATAAAAATCAATTTTTAAAGACAAAAAATAATTAGTAACTATTGACTAAATTAGAGATATTTTAGAAACTAAAAAACATTGATTTCTAAATTAGTTTTTATTATTGTTAAATAGTTTCTAAATTGGTATCTAATTATCGACCGATGTTTTTTTTACCAAATTTAGAATATAAATAATTGGTAGTTGGAAGTTTGGTAACTAATTAGATATCAATTTAAAAACTATTTAACAATAATAAAAACTAATTTAGAAATAAAAATAAAGATTAGAAATGTAAAAATCATCAAAACATGTATACATACATCAATCCACCTAAACCTCTTCATCTTTACAAATAAAGATTTTCATAGTCTCAGTTATCATGATTACACTCAATCAAACCAAAATAAAAAACTCAAAACCACTTCAAATAAATTTATCATGATAATTAGAATAACTATTTTGAAAAAAAAAACAATTATGTAAATAGTTTCAAAACACATTACACTACAAATTACAATAAAATCATTAAATAGAAACCAATTTTAGAGACAAAAAATAATTAGTTGTTATATTGACTAAATTGGATACCATTTTAGAGACTAAAAAATGATTGATTTTTAAATTAGTTTCTATTATTAATAAATAATTTTTAAAGTGGTATCTAATTAGTTACCAAAGTCTTTGCTACCAAATTTAGAATCTAAATAGTTAGTATTTAAAATCTTGGTAGCTAATTAGACACCCATTTAAAAACTAATTATCAGTAATAGAAACTAATCTATAAACTATTTTTTTTAATCTCTAAAATAATATCTAATTTAGTACTATAACAATTAATTTTTTTATCAATTTTTATTTAATAATTTTATAGTAATGTTACCTATTAATCATATAATTCCAAAATGTCATAACACATCTAACTAAAAGCTAGAAACATGTAACCAATATGATGAAGCTAAAATTGAACTATTGGGATATTCTTGAATTGAATTCCCAATGAGAATAATTAAGAAGTGCTTACTCTAGAGTTGTCATTTTACAAAGAAAAACAGGCTTTATAGATGAAGTTACAGTAGAAAAAGGAACCCTAAAAAGCACACTTTTGCAGTAATGGAGAAAAAATAATTAGCAAATTGTGTTAGGCATTGACCACTCTATATGCTTTAGTCACCAATGATTTTCACGTGAAATATTTAAAAAAAAAAGTTATATATATGCATGCAAAGTTTTGAATCAAAGAGACATATTATTCCTTTGTTGTAGTCAGCACCTTCATCATATATATTTTAAAGCTATGTCTCTTTATCACATCTTTAATTTGAGTTAAACATTATTCAACCAAAAAAGAAACAAAATCAAATCATTTCCTTCTAAATCTCAAAACATCCTCTCTCCAATTAGGTTTGCAGCCAAAGTTTATTCCACAATTCAATAATTAATATACAGAGAAAGAATAACCAATCAAAAAATAAAAATTAGTTATTTTATGTGGTATTTAAGTTTTTGTCCTAATAATTAATATTTTTTATTGAAACTTGGATTATGGAAAGCAAAAGTTAATGATCTTTAATTTGATAAAAAGTACAACTATTTGATAATTAATTATATTAATATTTTAATTTTTAACTTAAAGTGTTAGTATGTATTATTCTATTACTAAAGTGGGTTGTGCTTGCAAAAGGAATGCTTGAGATGTAAATGATTAAATATAAAGGCTTAATTATACATCCCTATCACTAATAATCTTAATTATACATCACTATTACTAGTAATCTTAATTATACATCACTATCACTAGTAATCTCTAGAGAGTTTGCTTCTTTCTCTTATGCATGTTAGGGAGGTAATATGTTTGGTTAGCCTGTTTTGTTTTTCTATATGGGAAGACTTAAACATGTAGGTAAAGTCACTGGTTAACATACTAAAATATACATCATATAAGAAAATTATTAAATAAAAACTAATTTTAGAGATAAAAAATAATTAGTTGTTATAGTGTTTAAATTAGATACCATTTTAGAGACTAAAAAAATTATTGATTTTCAAATTAGTTTATATTACTGATAAATAGTTTCTAAATTGGTTTTTATTATTGATAAATAGTTTATAAGTTGATTTTTATGACTGATAAATAGTTTCTAAATTGGTATCTAATTAGTTACTAAGGTTTTAACTACCAATTATTTAGATTCTAAATTTGGTAGCAAAAACCTTATTAACTAAACTATTTATCAATCATATAAACTATGTATCAATCATAGAAACTAATTTATAAATCAATAATTTTTTTAGTCTATAATTTAGTCACTATAGCAACTAATTTTTTTTTTCTAAAATTAATTTTTATTTAATGATTTTTTTTTAGTGTTCGATGAAGATAGAAAGTTTAAAATATTTAACTAATTATTTGGGTATTTGAGTATGATATTTCTATTTAATTGGACTGAAATGTGAGCAAAATGAAAGTGTTTGATATCAATCATACTTTCTCTATTGTGTCAACAACTGTGTAATACAGTTTAAATTAAGTTTTTTTTAAATCGGATATAATAATTTGAAATGTATTTATTCATGTATAAACTGTATTATATTTGCATACGTTAAAATATGCGGAAAATGTTTTTTTCTATTTTATTTTACTCTTTTGTTGATAATTTTTTATTATTTTTTATAAAAAAATTCTATTATTAAAGTGAAATTGTTAAGAATGTTTTCTTCGTTAAGGTATAATTTGTCTATATACTCAAAAGGACAAATGTTAACTGAGGCTAGTTCTAAAAAACCATAAAAAAATATTCTGATGAGGAACATTCACATTTTGTAGTATAGATAGTATTTTAATATTAAGACGGTTTTTTTGTGAGAGCTGATTTTAATTTAGAAATAAAAGTATTTGGATTTTGTTATTTTTTATAAAATGTTTATTTTCATTTTATATTTTTATTTAGAAAGGTAATTATCATTTCTTGATAAATGTTTTATTCTTTTATTATATTTATGGTAAAATCAATAACATTTTTAGATAAATATTATTAATATTGTAGAGATAATTGTATTCTTTTTCTTTTAAACATAATATTTGAGTGTCATCTAATTTTCTTACTAGTAATATTTTACTTTTTGTAATTGTTATTTTAAACAATGTAAATAGTTACATTTACATTTGATTTAAGAATTAAAAAGAACAATGTAACAGATTTGACTACTTAATAAAATATTATATTTTCTTATCATAATTATACTCTTTATCTTTTTTATTGGTGGCAAGTATTTATCAAAAGTATTAGTGATTAAAATTTTGACAAGAGATGTTTTACTAATGCAGTATAATCTGACACCTTAGAAGTAAAATAAGAGCTAAAGAGAAAGTTAAAAAAAACCTGCAATCAGTTGCTTTATAAACAAAAGATTGTTAGTATGCCTATGAATGTATCCAATGTGGGACCTGGCAACACACAGGGTCCTACCACCTGCATGTGTTACACGTGTATACCCCAGTAACACTATTAACACAGTGAGCAATGAAGAATCCTTTATAAGACACACAAGTTTTGCAGGTTGACATAGCAGCTTTTAGCTATTCTGCACAAACCTTAACAGGGCAACCATCTTACACCTTCATTAAAATCATCACCTCACACACACTACAGCCACTTCTGCTTCTGCATCATATCCTCCATTTGATCACATGCACCACTACTCTTTTCATTATTATGATTCAGTGCAATCACTTTGTAAGTTTTGGCTAAAAGCCACACTCTAGAGAGCATTCCTTTTTCCTCAATCTCATCCTTTCTTTTCAAAAACAACACAAAAACTGGTAGCCTTGTCCTTGGATGTATTAGCACTTTGAGGCTTCAAATTGAGAAAAATGGGGCACCACTCTTGCTGCAACAAGCAGAAGGTCAAAAGAGGGCTTTGGTCTCCTGAAGAGGATGAAAAACTCATCAACTACATCACAACTTATGGACATGGTTGCTGGAGTTCTGTCCCAAAACTTGCAGGTGTATATCATATAATTAACAAGTCTATTACCACTACTGTTAATATTTTTTCAGCACCTTTTCTCATTTTCTTCAAATTTTGAGTTTCTTGTTGATTATGTTATGCTTGTTTCATGATGTGGTAGGCCTTCAAAGGTGTGGAAAGAGTTGCAGATTAAGATGGATCAATTATCTGAGGCCTGATTTGAAACGTGGAAGTTTCTCTCATCAAGAAGCAGCTCTCATTATTGAACTCCACAGCATTTTAGGGAACAGGTATATAATATAACCATTGCTGGTCATATATTTTCTGTTAATTTGTCAATTACACATTAAAATTCACTAGCTTATAACTGTGATTTGTCATCACTTTTTTTGAAAAATATCACTCTCTTAAACAAATGTTACTTTAACAACTGTAAATTAAAATGCAATGCAATAGTTTACAACTGTGATTTCAGTACAAAGTTGTTTCTTTCAGTTGTAATTGTGGTGTGGTGCATAGTTATGAATATATCATTACTCCTTTTTTTTCTTTCCTCAACTTTTCTTTTTTGTTCTATTCATGTGCATATGATCAACATTATTGTCAAAAGGGTGCTTTATCTGCTTTTTTTTCTCAACAAGAGTGCACTTTTTGTGTACAGGTGGGCTCAGATAGCCAAGCACCTACCTGGAAGAACAGATAATGAGGTGAAAAACTTTTGGAATTCAAGCATAAAGAAGAAACTCCTTTCTCATGATGCTATTCCTCCTTTAGCCACATTTTCTGATTTTCACAACCCCAGCAATAGTGGTTCCATGGAAAGTTTCTTCCCTTTTACTGCAAACCCTAATGTCATCTTAAACTTTCACCATTACACAGACCAGCTCTTCCTTCCCACTACACCATCCCCACTCCTCCAAGCTTTTGATCACAGTAATGACATCAAGTTAGGCATCAACAATGCCAATTTCCTTCATATTCAGAATCCACTACCAGAAACAACACTACCATCTTCCAATCCATCATCTTATGAAGACACATGGCCATTGGCTTGTGTAGCTCTACATCTCAATCCAAATGAAGAAAATCAAATCACCAAAAATGAAACCACCTCAGACTATGTTCTTGACAAATTCATCAACCCAACTGCATTGCAGCAACATGAATATCACTTGGTAGAACCCCTTGTGCCAAAAGTCAGTGAGAACATTGAGGATTATGTCTGCAGCATCCCATTCTCATCTGCTCCCCAAGAACAACAAGAAGCTACAGAAAAATTTGAGGGTTACCCACAAGATTTAACTGTGGCAGTCAACCAATTAGAGTACATTGATGCCTTCATGTCATTGTTGCCATCTTCAACAACTTCATCATCAGTATCAAGCACCCAAAAAGTCCCATACCCTATTATTCCTTCAGGATGGGAGCCTTGAACGTTTGTACTATTTATAGATATAAATTTAATCTGATCTGCATATAGTACATTTAATTAAATAATGAGGGAATCTCTTACTGATCAATGAACTCAATTATTACTTGCATGCATTAATTATTTCTTGAACTTTTGCTCAAAAGTGTAGATCTTCTCTTATTGGTAAACCTGAACCTTGCTAGTTCAGGGGCACTTGCATTGAGCAATGCTTGCAGAAGTTCCATAAATGTGTGTAGCTTCTTTCACATATTTGTCACAATAGTACTGTATATCAGTTACTGAAGCAGCTAGTGCTGCATATGTATGAGTTTGTTCACCAATCATGTGGCTAGCTAGTTCTGTACTTTAACTCATTAATTGTTCCATTGCTTCTTCTCTCACTCAATCTCTTTCTGCGTGTAACAACATTGCATTAATTAATGGATGGCGTTGTCCAACAATGACAAAAGACCTACACATCAACATGGTCAACTCGATCAAGGACAAAGTGTCCTATATGTAGAACTCCTCCATTTACTACTTTTTACTTTATAGATTATCAGATTACTCTAAATCTCATTTTATAAACCACTTCTATAAGATTGAATTAAATTTAAAATTTATCTATTAATATGGTATCATAATCATTTATAGTATGTCATACTGAGAGTTTGTTGGTCTTATTTTATTATTCACTACAAGAAAATCATTAAATATAAACTAATTTTAGAGACAAAAAATAATTAGTTGTTATATTAGATACTATTTTAGAAACTAAAAAACTTATTGGTATTTAAATTAGTGTTTCAATTATTGATAAATAGTTTCTAATTAGATACTGAGATTTCAGATACCAACTTTAGAATCTAAGTAATTAGTAGCTAAAACTTAGGTAGCTAATTAGACACCAAGGTTTTAGATACTAACTTTAGAATATAAATAATTGGTAGTTAAAACTCAGGTAGCTAACTAGATACAAAAATAGAAACTAATTTAGATACCAATAATTTTTTTAGTCTCTAAAATAGTATATAATTTTGTTAATATAACAACTAATTATTTTGTATCTCTAAAATTGGTTTTGATTTAATAATTTTCTAGTAATCACCAGTCTCATACACAAATTAGTTACACCTAAAGTCCACATTTTAATACTTTCACAACTTTCTAATACACCAGATGTTGTTGTAAATCCATCAAGCATAAGCTTATGTTAATTAATTAAGATTTCTCAAAGTTGATTGATACAAGTACGCACTTATTAAGACTTAAATAAAGTGAAAACTTTATTTTGGCATCTTCCTGTGTGTGTATTTACATAATAGGGAATGCTATGGTCCATTCTATGTTTGTGGAAAATGGATTTCTTCTGTTCATATATAATGAGTTTTTTTTTTCTGATCTCATCATGGTTTGAATGGATAAAGTAAGTGCGTGTTTGATTTCATTACATTGGAAACATCTAAGTCAAAATTATTTTGAATAATTTATAGAAAACTCCAAGTGCAAGAATCCAAATCCTAAGCTATAAAAATGTTGACGTAAACTTGGTTTTTCCGCAGGAAAAAACTAGAAGTTTGCTTTTAAGAAGGTTTTAACTTTGACAAATATTGAACAACGCCAAAAGGCCAATTGAAGAAAACAAATGTATCGATTAGCGACAGAAAAAAAAAAAAAAACTTAAGTTAGGTTTTGTCCTTTCTCTAAATTCACCAAAACCAATTTTATAAAATTACAAACTTGCTGCTTATCATAAAGTTTTTCTTTATATTTCTTTTAGTTTGTGAAATTTAAAAGTCTTTGTAACCTAAAAGGGGTCGAAATGGTATAAAAAATGTATAAATATGTTAATTTATGTGATAAATTTAAGTGTATACTCATAAATATCACATTAATTAGAGATAAGTGATATTAATAATATATAAAAAAATCAATACTTATAAACTAAATTTAAAAAAAAAAATAGAATGGAGGTGACATAAGTTTTTTTTACTTAAAAAAATTATTAAATAAAAATTAATTTTAGAGAATAAAAAAATGATTAATTTCTAAATTAGTTTCAATAATTGATAAATAGTTTTAAAATTGGTATATAATTAGCTACCAAGATTTTTGCTACCGAATTTAGAATTTAAATAATTGGTAATTAAAACTTTTCTAGCTAATTAAATACCAATTTAAAAACTATTTATCATTATTAAAAACTAATTTAAAAATCAATAATTTTTTTAGTCTTTAAATATTTTCTAATTTAATTCATATAACAATTAATTATTTTAGTATCTAAAATTTGTTTTTATTTAATAATTTTCTAGTAGTTTTTATTTGGACTCAAAATTCATTAAATCTAAATGTCTTCGTTACTCTTTCTAAGGAGAGACAACGATTATATCTAAATAATAAATGAATTAGTGAATATTTTCTTTATTGATTAATGTGTTTTTCCGAAAAATCAAATCAATCTTTTTTTTAAGTTGTCATATGCAACATTCACAAAATGCAATTACTCTAGTCAAGTAACATCAATGTTAAACTTCACACAAAATTAAAAACATAAAAACCCTACAAATTAAATTAAATTAAATTAGTTTTTAATTAAGATTTTAAATTAATATAACCGGTTATTAAATATTATGAATATTTGTCTTTTTATTAATAAATAGTTAAAAAGGAATTTTAAAAATTATTAATAATGAAGGTTTTGTATCAGCAATAATGAAGGTTACATTAGTAATACTTAAAAAAAATTAAATTAATTGTTTTTATATGTATTTACACTGTTTAGAACTTATAGTACATGTTAGAAACATTACACATATAAATAAAAGAGTTGAAATGTTCCCTTTTGTGAATAATGACAAGGGGTTGTTTCTACTTTATTGAGACAATCTAAGCAGAAAATTAAATATATGAATGATAGATAATTAATTTGCATGGATCGTGATTTGCATGCTATATACCCTACCACCTTGTCACATTATGATCATTAGTTATTGAAAATGTGTGGAGAATTAAAGACTAATTAAACCATTATAGTTAATGATTAGTGTCATAATTAGCCTATATTATATAGTTTTTATGCTACTTTTTGTTTCTTACTTTGTAAAAAAAAAACTAAGTGTGATTATGTTAATTACCTTCTTCTGATTCTAGCTTTAACTAATTGTGTACAATAATATACAACAAATTATGTAAGTGAAACAAATATATTAATTGATAATTCTAGTTATATATATCACCAAAGCAAAGTTAAGGTAAGAACTTTAGAGTTAGAAAAAGAGTATAAGTTATATATAGTATCTCTAATGCAAAAGTTTTAATAAATGTTTTAAAAATTTAAGATTGTATCTTATAACAAATTCTTATTAAAATATGATCAGCATGTTAATGATCTTAAAATTAAGAATGGGTTATATAAGTAAAAGAAAATCATGAAATAAAAACTAATTTTAGAGATAAAAAATAATTAATTGCTATAGTGACTAGATTAGAGATTATTTTAGAAACTACAAAATTTGTTAGTTTCTAAATTAGTTTTTTATTATCGTTAAATAGTTTATAAATTGGTATTTAATTAGCAACCAAGATTTTTGCTACCAAATTTAGAATCTAAATAATTGGTAGTTAAAACCATGGTAGCTAATTAGATACCAATTTAGAAAATATTTAACAATAATAAAAACTAATTTAGAAACCAAAAATTTTTTAATCTCTAAAATAATCTCTAATTTAGTCACTATAACAACTAATTATTTTTTGTTTGGTTTTTATTTCATGATTTTCTTGTACTGAAAATTATAAGTATTGAGGATAAAAATTATTTTTTTTCAATATTAACATCCATATTTTGAGAGCACCAGTTTTAGAGTGAAGTAATTACTAATCGGTTAAACTAGAGATCATTTTATAAACTAGAAAAACTATTAGTATCTAAAGTGGTTTCTATTATTAATTAAAGTTTATAAAATAGTTTCTAAATTGATATCTAACCATTAACTATCACAGTTTTAGCCACTTATTATTTTATATTATAAATTAATTGTTGGAGATCCCATATTGACTAGAGATTAGAGTCTTTCATTGTATATAAGTGGATGCAAACCTCAACCCCATGAATCGGTTTTATGGGATTGAGTTAGGCTTAAAGTCCACTTTGTAACATGGTATCAGAGTCATTTCAAGCCTATTGTAATATTAATTTTTATTATTTTTTTAAAGACTAATTTAGAATCTAAAATATCGTTAAAACTTAGATAACTAATTTAGATAGAAATTTAAAAATCATGAGATTTTGGAAAAAAAATATCTAAGAAGGAAAAAGCATTGGTTGATGTGATGATTATCTTTGAATGATTGATTGTGTACAATGAAACAAAGCAGATAGAAAATGGGGAAAAGTCCTTGTACCTTAAAGTGAATGAGTTTTTGTGGCCCATTTTCATTTCAAATCTTCAACTTTTCTTCATATGCACGTCAATTGCAACATAACAACACACATTTTTAACATTCACACCAATTTCAATTTCCTAATTCACCTTTCACATAAAACCTATTTCCTTTATTTCATTTCTCCATATATAATAGAAATTTAGTTTTCATACAGATCAAAGTATATATTTTTTTTCTTATGCAGAATTTCCTATAACTATTTATAAAAGAAACAAAATTTAAATTACATCATTTGTAAATTTTCATATAATTTTTTCTAATTTTTATCTTTAATTTTAATTCCTAAAAAAATTATTTCATTTTTTTCTTATCTTTTTCTTCTAAAATTATTAATTTTTTTTTATCAAACTAGCTAAAGGAAATTATTTTACTCAAACCAAATTAAACTAAAAGAAGTGCATACATTCCCACAAATGCTTTACATGAATGAGAACTAAACTATCTTAATTTGCTCACTTTTTCCATTCTTTTATTAGAGAGATATTTATGTCATTATATATATATATATATATATATATATATATATATATATATATATATATATATATATATATATATATATATATATATA
>Ga0123342_1002192_pt1 | contig 32683 bp, 12 predicted proteins | sample Turbeawhitnodule_FD_89960 | JGI IMG/M metagenome (GOLD analysis project Ga0123342, IMG submission 89960) | Root nodule microbial communities of legume samples collected from Mexico - Turtle bean Mexico white nodule | ecosystem: Host-associated > Plants > Roots > Nodule | place: Mexico: Nepantla... | reverse complement strand
TTACATCATCAATAATAATAAAAATAAATAGTAATTTATGTTTATAGATTCAACTTTTATGTTGTTGTAGGGTTTAATTTTTTATTTTCTTCATTCTTAAAAAAAAATTAAACTAAACATTTTTTATTTTTATTTTATTTTATAAAAACTCATTTCTTTATTCATTAATTATATTTCTAACTATTTTAAACATTAAAAATATTTATTTTTTAATGCATTCAAAATTAAAATTAGCAAAAAATAAATAAATAATTATTTATTTATTTATTTTTGAAATGGTGCTAGATAGGGAAATAAAAAATAAAAGGGTGCTAGATAGGGAAATAAAAACAAAAAGGTGCTAGATAGGGAAATAAAAACAAAAGGGTGCTAGTTAGGGAAATAAAAGTCTTTAAATAGGGAATTTACCTTTTTTAACCTCTACTTTAAAATAAAAAGTTTTAATTTCTATTGTGTGAAGAATTTATTGTTTTGGTTAAAAATGATTTGTTAACTTGTATATTTTTGTCTTGCGCTCTTGAATAAACAGTAATATATTAACTAATTTCTCAAAATCAATCAAAGAATGACAAACTCAATGAATTTTGAAAAGACCATTTGATAGGCAGAACTTATTCCCCCATAGAAAATATAGATGCCGAATCAATTACGAAATGCGACTTCAACAAAGAATTGACGACCTCAAAAACCCATGTTCTTTTACAACCGTCATCAGTGATATTTTTAAAATCTTCTTTAATTATACGACAATGATTATCCTAAGCCTACGGTATTGACATTATAATAACGGTTGTTTTCGAATCATTGTCGTATCTGTTTTATGACAAGAGTTTTCTACAAAATTGTTATATATAGTGATACTTTAGACGTTTACTTATAGACCTAGAAACATTTAATATACATAATTTTAATTAGGGGTAGTTGATATTGTGAAAGAAGGTGAAATAAAATAGGATTTTTTTTATCCTATATGCGATGTTTCTTAAGGTTAGTAATAGTATATAAAGATTTTAATTTTAGGAAAAATCTTAACATAATTTTAATCTCGATTTAGGAATGATTAAGACTGAGTACTCATACTCAATGATTATTCATGTCTTCATGACTTGAAGATAACATCTTGATTAAACATTTAGCTTTAATTGAATATTAGTTTATAAGAATATGTCAATTTTTTTATATTTATAATAACTATTTTTTTTATCACCAATAAATAATAAATTAAATATGAATCACTTCAGGAGTTGTATAACCCTTATACAGAACCTAACAGACCTTACAAACCAGCTCTAGAACTATCCAACAAACATACATCACTTAACCGACCTCAAACAAACCAAATGATCAATGCACCCGTCAGAATAAGAGAAAGAAGACAACTATATTGTTTATATGTATAAGAAATATTGTCAAATGTCTACAAAGAGTTAGTTCACTCCTTTATTTTGCTTATGTTTCTTAATTTTGTTGTGATTGTATTTCGACACAACAACAAATGATTTTATAAGTATCAGATTTATAGAGTATTAGAATAAAGTTCAACAAATCCTTTGATTGTTCTTTATTTTGTGCTTAAATAAAAAGGTGTAAAACATATATTTATTAGCATTAACTCCCATTAGAACCAAGTGTCTTATTTAGTCTAACATATGCAATTGGTTTGCAAATATTCTCCATTTAATAAGATTTTCCTAAGATAGACAATAATTATACTTTGTCGGATAAGTTTTTGCTTAAATAAACGGAAGTGAGTATACTTTGCCGGCAAATGATACGCCTTGAATTTTATTGGTGTACATGGAATACTTATAAATACTTATTCTCTGCGTAGGGAATGTCTATCTCTTAATTTTTCTCAAGAGAATCTCACAACATTTTGTCACTGTCATGATCTCTTGAAAAGTGTGCCAAAAGTTGATCCATGCATAAAATTTTCTACAAAGGAAAAATGCTAATGTTGCAAAGTTAGACAACGATATTAAAACTTGCACATTATGCTAAAGAAAAAAGAACCTACCTGAATAAGTCTAATAAGACATGTCATGTTTCAGAGAAGTTGTGTAAAAAAAGCAAAAGCATTTGTGCTTGAATATGGTTAGACAATAGCTGATGAAGATGAAAGGTTTATAAATCTCACAACGACTTCAAAGGATTTTCAATTACTCTTTTCTTCTCACCTCTATATAAAGAAGATCTCTATGATGAAGTAATGTTGACAAAACTCTTTCAATAAGAATCTCTTAATCTTAAGCAATCTTAAGCCTTGTATTTGTTAGGAAGAATATTTTTCATGTTCAAGAGCAACCTAAATGAGTGAATCTTATCTTGTATCCGTCTTAGGACATTATCCTGTTTTAGTTAGCAACCCAATGATCATTTGATCACACTCTTTGTAGCAATTTTTTTAGTAAAAATTGATTGTTGTCCAAAGAATACTTTTAGATTTAGCTAGGAGTGGATGCATTCTAAAGAATATTGAGTTTTGGCCAAAAGTGATTGTGTTCCAAATAATATTCGGTCTTAGTTAGGAGTGATTGCGTTATAAAGAATACTTGTATTTAGCCAATAATGTATGTGTTCAAAGAATACTTATTGTTTAGTAAGAAGTAGTGAGTCCAAATAATACTTATTTTGTATCTGTGTAGTGTTATTAGTGAAACCATAATCTTATTAATCAATAATTAAACGTAATTCGGGTTATCAGACAAACCAGTATAAAAGTACCTTACATAAATATTTTTCAACTCTTTTCTTTTTACATTACATATTATTAAACTATAATTAATTTTAAAAAAATAATTTTTAAAAAAAATATCTTTAAACTTTTATTTAGACAACTCGTTTTTCAGCTTGAAATTGTATCTCATAATCTTTCTTCAGACACAGTTCTTTAGAGTACTTCTATCCAATTATTAAACTTTGTCAGTCCAAATTTATCAAACAAAACTTAAAAAATGAAAAAATCTTAAAACAAAATCTAATGTTTTTTTTTTATAATATTTTTAGGATTTAGGATTTAAGGTTTAGGATTTTAGTATTTTAAGAAATTATGTTAAATTTTTTTAGTATTCTTTTGTTTTATATATGTTATATTTAGGGTATATATTTTGGTTATGAAAAAATAACCATTTAGTGAATATGCAATTGAGATTGAGAGGATGGTGTATAAATTTGTATGTTTTATGTGAATTTAAAAATGCAAAATTTGGGTGTTATAGCAACCTATGATTGGACGAGAATAAAAGGTTCCTTATATTATTGGCATGGATGAATCACTTGTATTATTTGCTTTTCGTACATTTTCATTTTGTTTTTTTTAATTTATTTGGGAGAGCATAATGGTCACACTCGACTGTATCTATTTCTTAATTTATGAAAAGAATAGCATACAATCAAAGATAACTTTTTTTTAATAGTTTACATTTTGTGTTAACATTATTTTATGTTTTATCTTTTAATTAATATACATAATACAATTGTGTTACTCTAAAATTTAGGAACAGATACGTAAAAGAAAATACATACGCGAAAGCTGAATATGGCCTTGATAGAGATTTCATACCATATTTATTTTAATATATAAGTTATTATAATAGAATTTATCTGAAAATTAACATATACATTTACATAATTCACATGTGAATAAAGTTTTCACTTAATATATGTTGCGTGAAATAAATCAGGATAAAAGTTTTCTGCAGCTTCTTCCTTCACCTCCGTATGTTTTGGTGGCATTTTTTCCGTAAACGTCCTTTTTTTTCCGTAAAAGTTAAAATTATGAAGTTTTGGAAATATTTATCCTAACATTATTAAATTCATAAAGTATATACACATTTTAATTAATTTTAAATTATATGAGCTGTAAGATATTTTAGATTGTAAAATACAGATGTAAATAGAAAAAATTTCGGATTGTACGATTGTAGAATCTAAAATGTCCTATTTTAAAAACAAAATAGTATTTGGGCTTACCTATTACGTGTCAGGAGAAACTATGCAGGAAGAAACGCCTTCTATGCATGCGCACCTTCACACTTAAATTTGGGCCCAATTCGTGTTTTTGATTTGAAATCGTAATATGAGCCTAGCGTCCTATTTGTTTCCCGTCAAGTTTTTTTTCCCTTTTTCTTTTCAAGATCAATAAGGAAAGAAAAAGAAATAATGTATATTGTATTTTTGTTTTAAAAAAAATTCATGTTTATTTTATACCATTTATTTGATTCAAGCTTAATTTGAATTTTTGGTTTTAAGGTTTAGGATTTAAAAAAAAAAAAAGTTTCGCTAAAAGTAACTAATCTAGTTTTTAAATAAAGATTAATTATTGATTAGGTAACACTATTAGATATTTAATACTTAGCTTCCCCAAATTAAGTTTAGTTTTGAAAACCTCTAAATTTTACTAGGATAAAACTTTGAAAAAAGTATTTTGAATTGAATCACTTTTAATCAAAATTTCAAGAATTTTGTTTAATGGTTTCTCCAAGCAAAATTTTCAAATATTTTTTTCATAATAGCTTTCAAGCTTGATACACATTCCCAAGAATAATTGAAAAGATATAACAAATTGAAAAGTATTAAATACACAAATGTAAAATTTAAGTTTAGGTTTCTTAGCAAAAACATTAAAAGAGAGATAGTAGAATGTATAGAGAAGCTATAATAATAAAAAAAAATCATACAAAGATAGATAAATAAACTATTGTTCATTACTTGTGTCAGTACTTATATATATAAAAACGCAATTTAGATGTGTCACAAACGCATAATTAATACAATAATTAGTTAGTCAATGGGACGATGCTCACTTGCAAAAGAACTACAGAGACAAGAAAATGACAATCAAATATAAATAAAATTACGAGAAATTGCACTTACCTCCTTTAAGATAATGTTAAATAGCACTTGTACTCTCCCTAATTTTAAATAAACACTCGTTTTTTATGTTTTTAATAAAACGATATTCACACTCTGTCTGGTTTTTATATAAACACTTATCTAGCAAATGACATTCATGCCCTTATATTTTTAAGAAAATAAGACTCATTTTCCTATTATATTTAAACTATATACAATATTTTGTTTTATAAAAAACTTCAATTCTTATACTTTAAACTTTAATTTTCAATTTTCATAATGTTTTTACTTAATTTTTAATTAATATGATATTATTTAAATAAAATAAGTAAGTGTCATGTTATTAAAAATATGAGGGAGGAAAGTTGCATTTTATTAAAAAATTAAAAGATGTAGATGTCTATTTAAAAACTAAAAGAAGCAAGTATCATTTTATTAATAACATAATATATATAAGTGTTTATTTTAAAATTGAAAAAGTACAAGTGTAATTGAGTATAACTTTAGAAAAGATAAATGTAATTTCATCTAAAATAAAGGTTGCAATATTTTAAAGGAAAAGAAAAAAGGAATTTAAAGTTTAGGATAATAATCCATGTGAAATTGTTTAAGTAGTTAGTTGAAGTTGCTAAAAATGGTGGTGCCCTTATTATGTACTCAACAAGTGTACCAAATTATATAAATAACATTACATCAGTAGAATATCATATCCCAAAAAATTGGTGGAATACTTCCATAAAATAATATTTACACTATCTAAACATTGGGAAAGACAATTGATTAGCCTTATGAAAATACAATTGCAAATTAAATTATGATTAAATAAATAATCAAAATTAGAGTTATAAAATAGGTAGTTTGGTCCTTATCGATCTGACGATGAAGTGAAAATTATGTCAATTTAATTCTATATATATTTTGAATGGACAAAAATAGTTTGTTCAAATTAATCTTATTCCGGGCCAACAAAATATCCGGTTTAAAAGAAAATGAAAAAATGAAAAAATAAATTATTTTATATTTAAATTACATAAAGGAAAATAATTTTAACTTTTAGATGTAATAATTTGATATGATATGTACATTATAACCTCTCTCTCTATATATTTCAATAAAATATTTAAAATTATAATTATTATTTTTTAAAACAAATTGTACCCAGATTAATCATTTAAATTTACCTTATTATTTTTTCAATCAGACGTAATCTATTTTAGTTGCTAATAGAGTGAACTCATCTTGATATCTAACCTATTTGACCAACTTTAATAAAAACTGTTTTGAATAATTTTATAAAATTATGCAACAAATTTGGAGTTAAATATAATAATGGGAAATTTCCAAGGTGGGACTTGGCGTGTAACTTAAGACTTTTAATTCGTTACAGTTAATAAAGAGAAAGCAAATAGATGGCAGAAGGGGTTTAATGTGGAGAAGCAGAAACAGGGGGCAGATTATGCAGAAAATCAAAACAGAGCCACAACAAGGATGTTATTTCGGTAGCTGCAACAACTGAGTAACATGTTACAGTTTGAAGGGTGGAAGGTGCCTAATTGTGGCCTGTTATTAGAATTCCCTACTTTTAATATAAACTCCTATGTGTTTTATTCTGGTATTTGGTTCAAAATTAGATGGTCATTTAGTATCATTTGGAAATTCTTTTAGGTGAAGAATAGATTTTGGACCTTTTATTGTATAAAGATTATTAAAAAGCATTAACATTATTAAAAAGTCATAAGATAGCAAGTTAATTCCAGTTTTACATAAGATTTATTTCAAAAAAATTATTAAGTCTTCATCCAAAATTTTGTAATATTAAATACTTATTTTTTTTTTATTTTTAAGTATTTTGTTATTTGATTCTTTTGTCAATAAGATAATATTACTCTTACTTGTGTTTTTTCATCTCTAACTTAGAAGAAGAGATTGAAGAGAAAACGAGTGAATTGATCAATAGGTTAAAGATGAAAAGATAGGAGTAACGGTAACATCACTCTGATAAAAGATAAATCAAACAGTATGATACATAGATAAATAAAATATTTTAATAGAGATTCAATTGAAAATATTCAAACACAATCTAATTAAAATTTAATTAAATCTTATAAATATTTAAAATTAATTACTTTTAAGATATTATTTAAATATATAAATAAATTAAATAAATTAAAAATCATACATAACTGTTGAATTATAAAAATTAATTAGGTAATATTATAAGAAAATATAGTGTTAATTAAGTAGTATAACTCTCATAAAGTGTTTTGAGTCACGTTTGAATTCGTTTTCGATATAAAAGGACTTTTCATGTAAGTATGCATAAGCTTTTTCGTCTCGTTCGCTCGACTTGAGGCTATGTCGATTATATGTTGATACGATCTTAATCGGATATAAAACCGATGCAATATAGTCGGATAAGTAGTTAATATGGTTAAACTCTATTTTTCTAACAGAGAAGCGAGTTTTTCATCCTTTGTTTATCTCCTAAAATTTTACCAAGATATCATGAATTCTTTATCTTTCAGTTACATGGAACTAGGGAACAACTGATAAAATATCGATTGATAAAATCTTTTATTTAGATGTGATAATTTTTATTCCTTATAAACTCACAATTGATGTAGGAAGATAAAATATATGATTGTTATTATTTAAATCTGTTATGATGTTATTCTGACGATAAAAGATAAATACGAGGAAATCGACCAAGAAACTCTATAAAAAGAGGATGACCCCCCAAAAAATAAAATAAGTATTATTCTAAGTAATATACACTGAAAAATTTTATGTTCTCACTAATCATCAAAGTAATGTCAGAGTTCTCACATTCTTTTTTATTTTTTATTTTCAAACATCAAGAAGTTGTAGTTGGAGACCATCTTCAATCATTCGACCTCGTCCCGACGAAAACAACCACTAGTAACAAAATGTATAAAAACTATTTTAAATTATTTAGATAAAATGAATCAATTTAGTTTAATGTATATTTTTATCTTGGTATTTTTCGTATAAGTTAAAGATTATTAAATACGCATGCTTAAATACTTTTAATTACTTAAAATTAAATATTCAAGAACTTTTTTTTTCTGTTTTTGTATACAATAAATACTTTTACTTTCAATAAGGAGCATGTTATATCTTTAACCTATAACAAAAATAGTAGTACATTGCCAATACTTATTGAAATGTTAGTGGTACATTTTATTTTCAATTTAAAGCGCAAAGCATTTATTAAAAGAGGAATTAAAGCCAATACTTTTTGAGGATTTATTGACCATTTTTAGCTCTCCTTTTGTTTTTTTTTTTAAATATTGCTCTCTTTTTTTCACTTTCAATTCTCTTGAGGCATGATAATGGATAAAGAAAGTGGTGTAAGTTTGTCATATTTTGATGTTTATATTGATAAGAAATGAATTTGAGATTTGAGATATAAAGATGTAGTGGGTAGATGAGAGATGCCCTTGAGTGGCTAGATTCCTCATACTACCTTTATCTTTAACTTTGCACACCCTTCCATGCGATCATATTCCTTCCACATTCGTCTATAAATAATGTACCAATACCAACTACAAACCCTTATACTCTCTTTTTTCTCAACCCGCTCCAAAAGAAACAACTCATATACCTAAATACACAAATCATTACCATGTTTCACACTTACCCTTAACCAGTTATTACTATTAATTTTCTTTTTCCTAATGCCTCTTGGAAATATTACTAAAGTAAAGAGAGATGAATCTCAACTAAAACATTCTGTTTAAAAAAAAATACAAAGATTTCTAATTAAGTTGTTGTTCTTTCTTCTTCTGATCATATACATCGTTTTATGTTTTGTTTTTTCAACCTTATGTTATGTCTCTTTCCTGTTTTTAATCTTTCTTTAATATTAAATGTTAATTTCTTATAAATAAAATTGTTATATTTAATGTTTATTTTTTGTTAAGATTATTTTCTGATAAAATTTTATCATATTTCTAAGAATTTAAAACTATTCGGATCCGACTTATGACACAATATTCCTCTAGTCTCAATCCGAAATCTAAGAAATTAATTAATTGGAACCGACCTATGTCACTACAGTTTTCCAATCTTAGACAATACCTTAAAAACTAACTAATCGAAATCGATCCATGACACCAAAATTACATATAACGAGGTGTTGGCTCAAATATTTTACAGCACGTGATTTATGAGGAGGTCATTTGATCTTGAAGAAGGTATCAAAAGTCACAAAGAAATCTGAATTTGGATTTTGTGAGGCATTGAGTATAAAAGGTGTATGTATATATAATAGAATGATAGTGAATGAGGAAGCTTGGAATTGCAGCAAAATAATTACAAGAGTAGACTAGAAGGAGTGGAGAATGCAGAAAGAAAGACATAAAAGTTTGTTTAAGCAAGCATCTGAGAAGGGCCATATATAGCAATTAAAATAAGAATATCCTTGAATCCAATTTAGCAAGTGCATGTTAATTTTCTTTTCATCCCAATGTTTGATGTCTTGCAATGTATGGTAACAATAATAGCCTTTGGAAGGTTGGAGAAAAGGTGTGTGTGGTGGGTGGCAATTACACTTAGCCCGTGCGCTGACCATCACTTTTTCTCACCGAATGCATCAACACCTTCCTTCATCCGAGTGGCTACCGCGCGTGCAAGTTTCACAAAAAAAATTCCTATTTCTCATTCTCTCCACTTCACACTCCAACTCAGTCAAGGGTCACCATCAAATCACACATTGATCAATTTTAAACAGTGATTAAAACTATTTAAAACATTGAAGATTTGTAATAATTTGAGTAACAAATCTTCTTATTATCACTGATAATCACGTAATCATCATGGCCTTTTGTTTTACTTTCTAGATTTTGTTTATGCTATATATCTTCATGTTACCTTAATCATCTTTAAAGACACATATGTGAAAGCAGTTCTGGAATTTTCTATTTACGGTGATTGATTTAACCAGAACCAATTTATCCACTCGCTTGAATAAATTATTTGTTTGAGATATAAATTAGTCATTAAAACATTATGATTGAGATTCAATATTAATAAAATAAAGTTGTCATAAATATTAATTTTTAAAGAAAGTGATAATATTATTTTTTTATATATAAAATAGAATAAATTATTTGATATAATTTAAAATTTGAGATTCTCTCACACAATAAATCCATCTTTTCTTATTTGCATGTCTAAATGAATTCAGATAAATGATGAAGAAATTATTTGTATGACTATGTAGGAAGCAGTTCAATTATTACGTATCGTACGCATGTAGAGGAAATCTGGGAGACCAAGCTGAGTGCAATAAATTAATTTAATCGTAAATTCTGATTACGAGGATTCATTTTTTTCCTGCATCATCAAACTCGGCACTCCAGAGTCAAGGATAACCAATAACCAAAGTGATTGGATTGTAATAATACACAATTTTTTTATCCAACTTGGAGTTGTTAAAGAGGTGATACTTTTAAACTAAAGATGTGACACTTCAAAGTTACTTCAAATATTATTCACTTATTTCTCCAAATAACTTAACATTGAGAATTTAATCGCTTTATTATACTATTCACCTTGAATTATATTTATTCATTTTTTAAATACTTTTACAATTCTCTAAATCTTAAACACAAAATATCACCAAATTATTTATAAAAAATTATTTACTCTATGATTCATACACTTTTGTTTTTTCAAGTAAGTTCCTTATTAAGAATTTTGTAACATTCTTATGAATTTAATGTAAATGCACTGATGCCATTCATTCATATATATATAAGTGTTTTTAACTTTTATAATAATTAATTTCAAAGTCATATCTAGCATAACTTTTTTAGAACCTTTTACAGAATCATTAATCTGCATGCAAATTAAAATTAGTTTTTATACTTATAAAACCATTCAAACAAATCCCTACGGTTTTCCCAAATTTTTAATTGGATCTCTATACAAATTATAAAATTTGATGATAAAACCTAAAACTTTTTAAATAGCAATATAGAATGGCAATGTGGATACTTTATAAACATATATTAGGCAGCTATCAATTAGTACGAATCTATTTAGGAATTTTTATAAGTAAAGCTATAGACCACATGTAGTGCGATAATAATTAAACCAAAACTAATCCTAGCCTCTATTATTCTCTTCCAAACTCCTTCATCCTAAACATACCCTATGCATTTAAGATTTATAACAACACACCGCAAAATTTATAAAGCCATGGTCCATGATGATAAAAATACTACGGTATCTATCTAGACTTGTATAATTAGACTTGAAGTTTTCACAAGTTCAAGCCAAACTTGCATTACAAACCTGACATAACTATGAAAGATATACTCTTAACAATTGGGGAGGAGCATAAAAAACACAACTCCTCAGCAATCACAAAATAAAACTCAAGATCATAAGTATAATCCTTAATTACTTCCCTAGTAATTATACAAATACACACACACAAGTTTGCTTTACACCCAGAATTTAGTGTCAGCAATGATCTATGTCATTTCCTGAAATGGACTGAGGGAGGCCTTCAAGCAAGCAAGAGACTGGGGGAATGGTTAGTGTCTGAGAGATTCCATAGGCACTCCAGCAGTAAGGATCATGCACTATGTCTCCTTCAGATGGAAGAAGTTCAATATCTGAGAGGGTCAAGTTGGTGCATGGGACAGAATCACTGCAAGCAAAATGCATTGGAGGGTGCCTTATATCATATGTTCCCTTTATGTTTGTGTAAGATATATTCGATACAAAGACTGCAGAGGTCTTGTTGGAGCAATCCTTACTGAGGCAGTAAAACTGATCAATTATAATGGGATTTCTTACACTTTCCATATGAATATTAGTAAATGTCACTCCTGATACTGATCCTGAGCCACCTTGCCATGTCTTGATTCTAACCCCGTTATCTGATACTTTTATAACCGAGTCCCTCACCGTTATGTTTGAAACACAGGCTCTGGAGTTGTGATTTCCCAGACTACCAATACTGAATTAAAATAATAAGATAAGATTAGTGAACTAGAGGAACCTTTTCTTGAAAATAAATAATAAGTTAATTTACCTTATACCATGACCAGGTCCACATGTTATGTTCTTTATATCAACATCATGGCAACCGGCTCCAATGGACACGCAGTCATCACCTGTATAAAAGGATAATTCATGAATGACTTTTGAGTTTCGATACAAAAAGAAAAGTAGTGCTTTGTTTTGTGACCAACCATTAGAAATGACCGAATTGTATATTTTGACGTCATTGGTATTTTCTATGTGTATTCCATCAGTGTTGGGGCTGAGTGCTGGAGATGTTATGTAGATTGATTCCACGTGGACGCTTTCGCAGCCATCAAATCTGAAGTGGAATTGGGGGCTGTTCTTGATTTTAAGTCCTTGTACAGTCAAGTTGGAACTCATGAAAAATCTTAATGCCTGCAACATTCGGAGTTACATTACGTTTGAACAGTTGTTTTCAACCACAATGCAACTTGTATTTGTGTTAGAACTACTTACAACAGGGCTGTCGCAAGGTCCTGGAGATGTTGTCCCATGGGGTCCCTGTGCCATTTTATCATCGGGATCAGTGTTTCAAGCATCAAGATTGAATCTTTTTTTGTGTTTCTTAATATTTTTAAATCATCAACAGTATACCTTATGAGGCTTACAAGGGAGGTCCCACCATTTTTCTCCTCTCCCATCTATTAATCCACTTCCTTCAAGTGACATCCCATTGATTCTATAGAAGACAAGCCATTGACGCCTACTGTTGTTCTTTGGCCAAGAGTCAGGTCCATCGGGTGGCATAAGAGTGCCATCAACCTTTTCACGAGTGCCAACAGAGTTAATTAGTGATCATTACCCTTAACCATTTGTAAGAAACAAAATAATCACTAACTGTGTAAAATTTTATTACACTGTAAGGTTTGTCATGATTTTTTGTTTAAAGTATAAAAAACCCTTTACATTAATTATAGTAAGTGTACAAAAATTAAACTATAAGAAGAACCAAACATGTTGCAATTTGCAAAGTACATTACCTTTAGTACTAAGCCACCTTTACAAGGACCTGTGAAAATAGTAGATTGAATAATGAAGGAGAGACCGTGGGGAACGAGGATAACTTTAACCGCTGATTCACTTTGGCAGGCAGTGTCCCATGCCATCTTGAATGACTCTGTATCATCAGTTACTCCATCTCCGATGGCCCCAAATGCTCGAATATCAAACAAGTTATTAGATGTGTTGTGGTAGTTCTCATCAACAGTGGGGCTAGGAGAAGGAGCTTCATCAGGGGCGCTAGAAGGTCCAGGCAATGGAGAAGGAGATGGTGAAATTTCAGGTGCATTATGATAATGTGAGTGTTTGTTTTTATGGAAATGGTACCTAGCTTGGGTGGGAAGAAACAAAGTAAGAAAGTATAAGGACAATGCTAGTGATAAAATATGAGAAGGCCTCATTGTGAGTATATTCTAGTAGTGGAGTTAAAAAGGGGCTTAAAAAGGTTTAGATGCTAAAACTTTGAAAACTAGAGACTCTGATTGGGTTTGTGGCTGTGAACAGCAAGATGAAAGGAATAAAGAATATAATTTTGGAGTAATTGGGCAGCCTGAGTTTTGGGAAATTGAAAGAAACTAGTGGTTCTACCTTGCTTGTAGCAGTAGTGCACAAGTTGCAAGAAGTTTAATTCTTGAGTTGGGCCCTTTGGAGTACATGCAGAATCAGAAAGAGTGAGTTACTATATATAATGAGAGGGGATAGTGGACAATATGTTAAGTTTCATCGGCACATTATCAATATTTAATTGGTTTTGGAAGTGGAAACGACAAATACTACATAGGCATTGGCCTTCTTTTAGAGATTGTGGAGTCTGCATATGACAACTCTGAAAAGAGCAAAAAGGAATAACCAGAAGTCAGGCTGGGTACTAGACAAACCTCCCATGTTCCTCCCATTACTTTTTTTTCTTCCATAACTAAGAGGGATTTGTTATGGATAATATTTCTTAAGACAAAATAATTAAATCACATAAAATCTTGTTTTCATTTATTACTAATAATACAGTTTTAATATTTTTAAATAACTAATACAGTAAATATCTATAATTAATCAATGTTTGGAGGCACTCTTTTTACAAAATTTCCGCTACTAAAAGGAAATACTTACATAAATTTAGCTTAGTAGTGATTTAGATGAAATAAGTTGATAATTATAGTAAATTATGATAATTAATCATCAATATGGTAGTTAATGATGTGATTGATGTGTGCTATTTGTAGTTATCAATCAATGAATAATGTACGCATATCCCTATAAACAAAACTTGTCATTTATAATATTTTACTAGTTTTTCTCCCTATTACTGAAAGTTTTAGTTTCTAATAAAGTTTTAAATTACCTTAGATTCTCTATTTTTTACTTTATTTTAAAATTATTACTCTATCCATTTTGGTCAATATTTATTGAAAGAATAAGGTTATTTTAATAAATTTGTTTTAAAAAGTAATAGATTTGTTAACTCTTGTTAAAAAAATTGTTAGTAAAGGATTTTGAGATTATATATGATATGTGAATTGGATTAAATTCCCAATGAATATTTTGTGAATTGGATTGCAGTGGTAGCTTAATCCCTGTATGCCTAAAATTCAGAACAGAAATATCAGAAAGAAACAGATAGACAGGGGTATGTCCGTGTGCATGTCTAGAACATACCATATTTATGTTTTCGGTCCCTTTTGGGTTCCCCCAAAACCGTGTCTATAGTCACAAATAATTTGTAGATATAAATAATTCATCCACATGGTCAATGGGTTAGGTTTCATAGTATATGAATTTATTTGTTCCTTTTCTTTGGAGCTTTGTGACAGTTTTATTTTAATTTATATATATATATATATATTGATTTCGATTTTTAAATGATATAAAATTATATTGGATTTATCAAAAAATTAGATATGTAAATTAATTTTAAGTCGATGAATGTAATTGAAATGTGTGGTTACATTAATATAATATAATCTGCATAATCCATTTTAGTAATATGGCATAACCGAGTTTTTGTAGTATATAGTAATCTTATGTTTATATAAAATAAATTATTATAAATTACACGTATTTGTATTTATATAGACAAAATGAATTTAGATAATATTTAGATTTTACGGTAGTAATTGTTGTTGGTGTCGGTCGTTCTTTTTATATTCGTTTTTTTATACTCAGTCGTTTATCTTTTGTTCCAATTATGTTTCTAATTAAGAACTTCAACTCCTTAGGTTTTTGATTTTTTAGTGTTCGATTGGAAGTAAACCTATAAAATGTTCTTTGACAATCAAGTAAATACTATATATTAAGAGTGTATGATATAATTGACAACTCTTGTCCATAAGACTTATTTATAGTATTTGATAATGAGTCATTTTATTCATGGGTCGTATCTGATACGTATTTTCAATAGATCAGTGTTAATTGATTTATGTTACCATACTTATCATTTATGTTATTTATGTTTATTTTACTTCTTATTGTATTTAATCACGATTAGTAATAGTCTCGAGTGACTCACGTCCCTAAACTCCAATAAATACATTACATATTTTTTAGAAGTGTATTTTGTTGTTAAGTTTATAATGAATAGGATTGCATTGTCTCATAGGATACGGAATACTGATATTTAAAAGAACGTACCAAATCTATATATCTGTTTGAGAACAAGGTTTATAGGAAGAGAATGAATTATCCTACCCTATATGTCATAAGATGGTAAAGGAAAGATTTAAATTTTCTAAAACGAGTAAAGATAAAGTAACTATTTATTGTTGATGAAAAAACTAATAGTTAATATTTCGTTATGCGTGTTAATATATTAATTGATTTTTTTCATTGTAGAAATTTTTTCTGAAATATATCTTTTTTAAAAATAAATCTTTTCCACTTTATTTATTAAATTAGATACTTTTATTGTTCATCATAGGTTACCATAAGGAAAACTGTTTAGTTTTTAACTTGAAACACTCTATCCACCTATCACTCCAAAAGTGATTATATTTTCATACTGAAAAATTAAATATAACTATACAACTATCTAACTATCTTGGACTATCCTTGTCCAAAATCAAAAGTGAACTATGATAGAATGGAAGTTTAAGTTGATAATTATTTTTAAAGATTCACATTCATTATTAGTAAAATTTATAGAAATTTATCAATATTTGTGTGATTTTCGTTAATTACTTTAAACAAGTTCGTCTCTACATATATGCACTTAATAATCAATGATTTAATATAATTTTTAAATATTTAGTCCGATTATGGGATATTATTATAAAATTTATTTATGACTTATAAAAACCATTTAATGTATTCTTAAATGGTCCGGGTAGGTAAAAGTGGATAGTTATTCTCCTGAAGTATTTCAATCTTTACACCGGAAACATTGATTTTATACCTTATACATAAATATTTTTATCTTTTTAGAATTTGATTTTAGAATTTAAGATTTAGTGTAGAGTTTAACATAAAAAAAACCATCTTCTTCTTAGGAAACCTCCGTCCATTCATATTATTATCGATAAAAGAGTCCTATGACTACAACCTCAAAAGTTTTACGACTCAATTCTCAATAAAAACACTAACAAATTCACTTCAATAAATTAATATTTTAATTATATTTTAAGATTTCTGTAACATTTTTCATGCATTAATTCTTTCAACCTCTCTCACAGCAAAAACTATCATCTTTCTTTCTACCCTTTTCTTAAGCTCCAAGCACTCAGTCTTACGCTGCGAGTTGCAATTCATCTTATCTCTCAAAGATTAGTAGTCTCCAGGTAAAACTTGTACTTGTTATAACAAAGGAAACAACCATCAAGCTAGAATGAAGAGACAAAAGAGGAGCAACGTGAACCATAAATAGTAAATAAGTCTACCTTTGATAAATCAAATTGAGTTAATTTTTTAAAATAATATTATTTAAAAATATCGCTTTTATATTTCTCTATTTTAAACTTATATTACTAATATATGTTATTTACTCTTAATTCAGTTATACATTACAAATTATTTTCACACAAACACAAAATTTAGTATTTTTATACTAGAGGCTAAAATTCTCCACCGGTCACATGCCAGAACTCCTCTTAAACAACAAGAATCCAGTTTAGTAAATAAGTTAGAAAAAGACTATTTTTGTAATTTTTTTAAAATTGTATATTTCAGAAGAAAAAAAAAATCAGTCAACGCGCGTATTTTCCACAAAAATGTTGAAACAGGATAGCAAGGAATCTATCAAACATTTGTAATAACGTAATCACGATAAGTTTTTTTTTGTTTGTTTGTTTTTTTTTACCAGCAATAATAAATAAATAAATATGAATCACTAAATAAGTGATTCAACCCTTATGCATAATCACAACCTTAATCACACCCAATAGATATACTCCCAAGTATGACTATACAATATACTTCTAACTTAATCAAGAGAAAGACACCTGACATACTAAGTAAACATCTCATAAGATCATCATAATACAAACCATCGGATCTATGCACCAATCAGAAAAGGAAAAAAACGCAGACTGTGACTTGGATGAAATCTAAGACCAAGTTTTTAGTTGGACCAACGCGAAAACCTCCATTACATCTACTACTCCCCTTTAAAGATAACCCTATTCATGTGCCTCTAGACCTCATTAACTACTGCAATCCAAATCCCTCCTCAAATCTCATCCATCGAAGTCGGCACACTGCTCATCTTAAACTGGAAATTTTTTAAAAATGAAACATTATGAAACACACTCTGCACACTCAATCATACACAACAATAATTCTACAATAATCAAGCAAATCTGCACTCGAATAACTCATGCATACTAGTCTCATCCTCCATCCCGCAAATAGAAGTTGCAAACAGTATGTGCTTAATTACGATAAATTAGACTAGTTTTATGTTTTGAATTGTGGATTTAAAGAAGCCGCATGCCTAAAAGCAATAGGAAAATTTATGCGGCTGAAGTTAATTTACTTTTGAAAAATGCAGTCCTTAAAGTGGATATAGTTAATTAATTATATTAGGCATATCAATTTAAATATTGATTTGGCTGTATCTGTAACCGTCCATCCACTCCAAAGTTCAGAATTCATGGCTCTTGCTTTGCTTTGCTTCCACTCACAACTTCTCAACTCACCATATTGCTCTCTCTATCTTTCTCTATCACCGCCCAAACTCATACTACCACTTTTTCTGCTCATGCTTCTTCACTTCCACACACAAATACAACTACGCATGCTCGTTTACTACTTTTCTCTTACTTAATTGCTTTTAGTTGCCGCCTCAAATCTCAAATCTCAGACCACAGTTTTTTTATTTTAACTAATCACCATACTTAATTGCTGTCACACTTTCTTTTTCTTTACTAGACTGTGGCTAATCTTGCGTTTTATCAAGTTAACACGCTCACTAGATCAAAACTATAGCTTAAAGCGCGAGCTATATGTCTAGTAATATTAAAAGGTGCTACATTTAACATGCAAAAAGTTGCTGCTCAAAACTGAATCCACAGTGTTTAATAATTGAATGGTTTTACCTATCATAACCAAAATGGAAAAAGGAAAGTATAGCTTAATTAAAGGTAAGTGGCTGACTTTAGCAGCAATTGGCCTACCCAAGTTGACGAATAATATATTTTACATATATATACTCAAATGATGGATCACGTTAGTGCTACTTATGATACACCCATAGAGAATCTACACTATCCACATACGTACTTCTATACCCCACTTTTCATATATATATATATATATATATATATATATATATATATATATATATTTCATAACATTTAGTAGTAGGTTGGTATATTTTCTATAATTATCAACAAAATAAAATTTCACCTAATCTTTGTTACTTACAAGCAAGACAATGTTTTCGTATTAAAGGTTGAGTTAAGGCTTAGTTTGGAGTTTTATTTTTTTATCATTAAAAAATAATTGATAAATATATGAATATTTTAAGAGTGGTTTAATCCTATTACAAATTAAATCGAAAACAATCAGCTACTTCATTCAATTAAACTTAAGCTACTAAACAGCTAAACATAATAACATCACACAAGCATCCTACTCAAACTAGAAATATGTGAAGTATGTAAAGTGAATTTTTTTTAATAATAAACAAACACGTCAATGAGTCTAAATATCAATCAAATCAGAAAAAACAAGTGTGCACAACTTTAAATGTAATCCAAGACTAAACCTTAGATAAAAATAACTAAGAAAAGTAATATGAAAAAATTATAAATTTATCTTATATTTTGAGTTAAAATAGTATGTTGATCTTTTATATTAATTTTTTCATAATTTATTAGCATGAATATCTCTAAATAACCTATTGATATACTAGGTTAAGCGTCTTTGCCCAACCCTAGAATTTTTATGATCGATTCTATGGAATTGAAAAAAATAAAAAAATATGTAAAAGTGTTTTGTGTTGCCAAACAGAGGAAGCTGGACTATTCTGAAGACGAAATAAATCGAGGTGAAGCTTGAAGAGGCAATGAAAAATCATTTTTCGGAGCATCACTCAGAACTTTTCTTTATCTTTGTGTCTTGTCTTTCTTTATAATGGACTTCTATAACTTCTTTGTTTTCAAATAGGTTTGTGAGATAATTACTTTCCTGATTTTAGGTATTCTTTACTGATTAGTTTCTAATTCGTATGATTTTCATTTACTCATAATTTGTTTTGAAGAATTTTCGTGACATTAGAAAAAAGAGGGTTGTATTTTCATGATTTTAGCCTTATTTTTGTTCATAATATCTTAAATTGTGTATTCCTCTTATAACTTTTAGGAATTATTTTACTAAAAAATATCATAAATTAATTTAGGATTTTTGTTGTCCTTTAATCCATTAAAACGTATTTTTAGAACACAATGATATTATAATATAAAATTTAACCGTAGCTGAATTCTATCTATTTCAACACTTAAGATGGAACTATTAGTATTTCTGCACTCTTAAATTTTTTTTAGTGCTAGAATAAAAAACTAAATACATATTATTTTATTGTAATTTAAATTTTAAATTTTAAATTTTTCTAATTTTTAAAACATTGTTTGCGACAATAATTTAGTACACATGCTAAAATCTTATCCCCTTTTATCCAATACCTTATTATATATTTTGAAATTGAGAATTAATTTTTGTATATGAATTCAGTAGGATTTATATACAAAGGGCTTGTATATAAGTTATTTTAGTGGAAAATTCTCTCTTAAACATCGTTATTTAAACTACTTGGGTGATAATTTATCATGTGAACATGAATGTTTCAATTATTCTTTTCATTAAGTTTTTTCTAAACTTTTGTTAGGAAAATAGCACTTTACTCATTCACACACATTACAACACACAAATGTATAGGTCTCAGATTTCCAAAAAATGTTCTTATATGTATAAAACTGGGTAACATTTGATTGAATGAATTTCTAGGACTAAAACGAAGATGTGAAAATGGTTTCCTATTGAGAAGTCTTCCTTCAAATTATTTCAAAGGTTCTTTGTAATGTCTATCTAAACCACACTCAGCTATTTATGTAGTCAAGATGTAGTTAATTTAGGATAAAATTATTATTTTACATCTTTATTCTGCTTCAAATAAAGGATGGTCATGCTCAAACATATTAATGCTGTCACAACAAACTTTAATTTGTTTTTAGGTAAAAGAGGTTCTTCTCAGGATAAAAATAATAAGCATTAGAAAAATTTGCAAAAAAATCCATGAAGATATTGGTATTGACAGTTGAAAAATCTATAAAACAAGAAATGATGAGTTAGAAAAAAAAAATAGAAAAAACACAAAAATTAACAATAACAAAGCAAAACGAAAACAAATATTTCAAGCATGCATGAAGCGGTTATCACTAGTGCAGAACAGTGCTTTAACGATGGTTAAAAAAATTATATAAAAACGATTCGATAACCATAGCTATTATGGATGTCGTTGCAAATCAACAATTGATAACGATGGTTCCATAATATTTGTTACAAAACCACATTAATAACAGTTCTATAACTGTCAATATTCTACCAAACAAACAATAAAAATAAATTTAAAAAATTATTTTTAAAGACGGTTCCAAGCTGGAACTGTCGTTATAAATGTTTTATAAAGACAGTTTTCAGATAAAATCGTTGTTATAAATGTATTCTTTTTACAATAATATTTTATTATTTTATATATACTCTATTCTACATAAAATATCAAATTTTCAGAACAATAATGTAATATAAAAGTGTACATTAATACATATAACATTCTACATTTTTTTTATAAATATATGAAAAGAATTTATATCATTCTAATAATTCATCACATGGTTACCACTACAAGAAAATCTGGAACCAAAATCAAGAATTTATTCCCATATCTGGAAAAGACTTCTAGATTTTATAAAACATAATGTATTTTTTTAATATATAAAACATAATGTATTTTTTAAATAAATATATTCTAAATTTTAGAATTCAAAATATATTTTTTCAACAAATACATTTCAGATTATATAATCTACAACAAATACATTTCAAATTATATAATCTAGAAGTCTTGTCCAAATATGAAAATACCTATCAGATTTTCGAATCCAAAATGTATTTATTAAAATAAATATTTTGAATTCTAAAATCGGAATTCTTTTCAGGATCTAGGAATAGATTTTCGTCCAAAGAGAGTTTCTTTCTACATCCCTACCTTTTTCTTCCAACACCCCTTTACTTTTTAAAATACCAAAATTACCCTTTCACAGTTTTATGTGATTCTGAAATAAAATTTTTGTAAGGAAAAAATATTTTCAAAATAGAAGTTTAGTAAGCAAAAAGTGTTTTCGGAATAGGAAATTTGGAAGACAAAAAATATTTCAGAATATCCTTCTAAAATACATTTTTATTTATTTCCAGATTGATAAATCCATAATTAATAAAATGTGTTCTAAAAAATATGTTTTGGAAATATTTCGGAAAAAGCAATCCGAAAATCATTTTAAAAGGGTAAAACGGTTTTCTTCAAAAATATAATGAAGTGTATAAATAAATTTATTACGATGCAGGAAGAAACAGTCTTGTCCAAAATGTATTTATAAAACAAAAAAGCAATCAGAGGTTCAAGTAGTAAAAGAATAATGAAAAACCATTCCAATACCAGTAAAAAACAACATTTTTCACCATATAACTAACACAAACCTTCGATGCAGGATAAACGGCCTGTGAAACGCTCTCAAAGAGTATAAAGAACCACAACAAAGCTTTAACATACGCAAATGGATTAGATCAAGGATTTAGGATTTATTTATTTATTTAGTTAAGGACAAAAACATCTTTTCACATAACCTATAGGAGTCCAAGAAAAATATGGAGGTGTAGTAAGAAACAGCCATATTGTCAAGTTAGTTGGGCTACTCAACATTGGCCCAACCATGGTTCCTCTTGGGCAACAAATACGAAAACAATAGAATTGAACTTGGATTAGATCAAGGTTCTTTAACTGTTAACTCTTTTAGTTATTAACTATTTTTTCTACTTCATTTTAACTTTCACCTAATTTTTGAGTGACTTTTATCAAATATAGTCATATACAGTTGAAAACGGTTTTACACATTTATTAATTATATTTATACGCATTTACTTAAATAGTTTCTAAAAGTATCCTTAAAACTGATATCATAATTTTAAAAATAAACTATGCAAATGTGTATAAGTTCAAATTTGATTAATTTTTAAAATAACTAATCTAAATTACTCTCAAATTTTTATTTATAATGTTTTAGATAGATTTCCGATTTTTATTAGATTAATTCATTTATAAATGAGTAGACAGTCACTTTAATCAATGGACTTATACAAGTCATTCTCACATTAGTTCTTGAACTAAAGAAAATTTTAAAAAAATGTTCATCAAAATATTTTCTTAAAAATGATTATGATTAATATAATGATATTAACATATATTTAGAATCTAAAATAATAGTAAAACTATGTTGAGTAAAATAATTGAAAAAATAGTTAGAAACTGGGAACTGCTGCATATTAAAGTTGCTAAGTTATTTTATTGAATTTTTTTAAAAAAAAATGAATTGAAGAACAAATATTTAATATTTTTTTTGAAGTAACTGACAAACGTACTATAACATAATATATATATATAACTATATGATACTTTTTTTTTATAGATTTATGTTTTACTTTATGGTTAAAAATATATTTTCAAGTGTTTACAATTTAGCTTTTAGTTATTTGTAAACTCTTCTAAAATTTTATTCATATATATATATATATCAGTTTTAGCTTCCACAACTATATATTTTTCACATTATCCATTCTATAGATATTTTTGAATAAAATGATTATAAAAAAAATTTAATTATGTTTTTAATCTTTAAAATTTGAGATAATTCTTTTTTTCATTTTCTAAATTTAATTTCTCATCCCTAATAATTGAAATTATGATTTTAGTCTCTAAATACTAAATTTAATGGACTAAGATGATTATTTTAGATTTTAAGATTTAAAATCTTATGTTTAGAGTTTAAAACTATTTAAAATTATTAGGAACTAGAATAATTTTTAAAATTTTAATAATTTAAAAATATTTTTTTTTAAATTTGGCAAAACAAAACTGGAGTTATCCCAACTCTTATTGACTAAATATAGAATTAAACTAAAAAAGACATGTGTATGTTTGAAAATGCTCTATTTTTAATTTATGTTGACTATTATGATATATATAAACTAATATGCTTGAAAATTTGAAGAACCTAATGAAAATAACTATTAAAAAGGGGAAGGGGTAATTGTGGATTTTGAAAAGGATTACTATTTGGTGAATTAGAAATTCTTTTATTACATGATGCATATACTAAGATTCTGCAATAAATGAATAGGATGAGTGAAGCGGTGTTTAGAATAAGCTACTGTTTAGTCTTGGTTAAAAGGAGTCTTACTAAGGAATTCAAATCCACAAAAGGGTTGAGAAAAGATATCCTAAATCTCATTTTTTTTTCCAATATTGGTAGATTGAAATTCAAATCCACAAAAGGAAAAAGGGTTGAGAAGGTTTATCATCGCATGGTAAGACAGGCTGTCAAAAAACATATATACAATAGATTGAAAATAGGAAAAAGAAATACCGAGGGGAATTTGCTACAATTTGTTGATGACACAATATTTGGGTGTGAAGCAAACATTCATAACTTTGGTCTTCGATGAGAAGGGGAGGTCCACCTAAAAATGACTCTCTTATACTAAAGTCATTAAGAGCACAAATATAGTAAAATCTTTAGAGAATGAGAGATAAGAGTATGTGAGATAAGATAGATTGTACTTCCTGGGAAGTGGAATTTATAGGTTTATTAGGTGGTATCCTCTCTGAGTTGATTGTTACGAGTCTATTGGATTGGTCACATAACTACTATTTATTGTTTTATAAATAGTCTTTCATCATTTAAGACTCATTGAATATGTCGTTTTGCTTATGATGGTCATTAATGACAATAAAGACTCAGTTATGGAAGTCATGTAGTCACCCCGAACTCTTGGACGTTCCCGATTTTAAGGTGGGTAGGTACAATATTATATACTGATTGGAACACTCATTTTGTGCTTCCTATTTATATCCTTCTTTTGTCAATAAAAAAAAAACTTATTACGAAAACAACATATGATTTATATGAAAACAATCTAATACATGTTTTAATTATTCAGATATAATATACATAAGTACTTCTTAGAATTATAGGCCTTAAACAAGAGGGGGTGAATTATTTATGGAAGATTTTCGCAAATATTGAAGGTAGATTGAATCAATCAATTAGAAATCAGTTCAGCCAATTAGAAAACTGCTTTTAACTTTGATTATCAATAAAAAAAAAAAACCGGTTGTTTATACTAGCAGTGTTGAAAATCAAAGCAAAAACAGATTTAAAGAGTGTAAGGATAGAGAGATTTAACACAGAATATTTATACTTATTCATTTTTTACCAAAAGCTACATCCAGTCATCAGCACCATGAATTCACTAAGTAATCAAAACCTTGATTATACACAACACACCAAAGTGATGATCTTGAACTCTTCAAGAACACACCCCACCTTTGACAAATACAACACAATTTTCAGAACAATCTCTGAAACTACACAACACCAATTCACACAAAATTACAATCATTAAGAAAGAAATGAATGGAATACACCTAGATACAATCAAAGATTAAAGCACAGTGAATACAACACAATCCTATTCCACACTTCCAAAGATCTTTGAAATCTTGAAAAACTTATTAGAAGAATTTCTCTTAGTTGATTAACAACCTGAAGCGTAAAACAACTTATTTAAACTCCAAACAATTGGTCAAAGCATTTAATTCCATAACCAGAATCAGTTTTAATCATTTAAAACAAATTAAAGCTACTTAACAGAATTCTATTAAGGTTTTTAGAAACTCAATCAATTGAAAACACGAATCAATAAATTGAATTTGTTTGACAGCAAAGTCAAAGAAAGTCAAATTTTTTCAAAAATACTAACAACCGGTAATGTTGATTTCAACAGGTTGATTTTTCACTTCCTTTTAAAAACATATTTTTTCAAAAGAATTGAAATCAAATAACCTTGGATCATCATACAGAGTGAATTAACAAATTCAAATACTTTAGACACACAACCAACAACAATACATTCCACTTAAATTTGGAGACATTAAACCACCTTTTTTAACAACTTATACAATACATTCTTCCTTATAAAAACTCTGATGAATTATGTTGTTTACTAAACTGCACCCAAATAAATTAAGTTAATTAGTTTATTGATTATGTTCTTTATAAATACCTAACAGTAGAATTTAACTCTTTTTTTTTCTATAACACTCATCATATAGAAAAGAATTAATGGGCACTTGCTTTGCCACCTGTTATGAAAAATATTTAAGAAGATGTTGATCAATTGTTAGCCACACCTAACTTCGTTGGAAGATATTTGGGAAAAGCAGGAATAATATTACCCACTTCACTTTCTCATTCATGACCACTCAGTTCCCATTCTGTACAACAATCCCTGCTTATACATCTTATTTACAAATATGAAATTATATCAATATTTGAAAAAGTAACCAACAAAGATGCGAATTAAAGGAATTTACGACAACACTAGGATGGACCACCAAAAAGTAAATAAATTGATATGATTAGTGTTTTAGAAGAAAGAGAATTCATATATATAGCCATATTTTGTATTCCATTTAGTTTGCATATGCATGTGTTGTTAAAGACAAATGTGAATTTGAGTATCAAAGTGAATAAAAACCCAATATGTGTTATGTTTGATGATTATAATAGGATTGAGATAAACTACAAAAACAAATAATCACGAAAATATTGAGTGATGACCACCAAAAAATTAAAAACAGATGATGGAGTTGTTAAATTCAATACATATATAATATTATTTAGTGAATGTAAATTTTGTGAGTTGAAACTCAAGTTTGCTACTTTGCTGTGAAAAATGGAATAAGTAAAAGAGCCTATGATTATAACAATAATGATAACAAAGGGGACTTTTATTCTCTGTGATTATTGTAACAGGAGATTATTAGTTTCAGATATTAAGTTTTTCAAAGGTTATTCCTAGGATAGGATCATCAAGTGATGGGAGAGACTTCATGAGATGAATATATTTTTATTTTTAAAATCATCCCATCTTTTGGTTTAGATGGTTAAGGATTAATCTTATGAAGATTAACCTTTTGATTTTATCATTTACCATATGTAAGAAGGTTTTAATTATAATACATATTTGGCTTGTTTATTATTAAAATAAATTTGATTGCCAAATTAATTATTTTAACTGGGTTCATATATATTTTTATTGAGGTTGACATTATTTTCTCTCCTAAAATATCTCTCAATGTTGCTGATGTATTTTAATATAGTTAGACATTCAACTCAGTAAGAATAAATTATGGATAGTAAATATTATTGAATTCATCTTTGCTTACCAAAATTTCAACCTATTTATAGAATTTTGTTGAATTTTTCCTCTAAAATAGTTATTTACCATTTTCATATAGATTTGGGTTATTTTTTGCTATTGGATGATGTCACACATCACCAATGTTGGTGGGGACTGAGAAACGCGTCAGCACCTATGAACACAAGAAAACAGTTATATTAATCGGTCGGCGTTACTCGAACTTCCTATCTTACCCCTCTTCCAACCGTAACCAACCCTCGAGTCAAAACTGACAGCTTATATCTCTAAGGACCTTATGGTCATTTCGGATACGCAACTCCCCAACACTTCAAAGGTCACACGTCAACCTGTAAACACCGTCACGTGTCGGTTAAGCCAAGCCTCAACGCGTGCAAGGCAAACGCGTTTGTGGTACTGGAAACTCCACGTGTCCGTAAAGCTAACGAGGGTACAGGCAGCCGCCGGTTCCAGAGTGGAGCCTCTTATATTGTGTTTCAACCCCTTCGTGGCAGAAGCTTTTGATCACCAATCCCAACAGAAACCGCGAGAAAATTCCCCAGAAATCTCAACAGAAGAGAAGAAAATCGGAACAGTTTTTAACATCAATCAAGTATTTTTGGAACATAGCACAACAGTTTTCAGCTTTGTACAACGTTGGATTTGGATCAGTTTTCGCGAGAGAAGTTTAGAGGAGGAAAAAGAGAAAGCATAGAAGAACATGGTGGCTGAAGCAGAGGTTGTGTGTCCACAGAACGTGGGTGTGTTGGATGTGAAGCATTTTCCAAACAAGGGAAGCGATATTCACGAGATCGGAGATGCAGATGCTAATTTGCCTTCGAGTTTTGACCGAGTTCGTGTCACTGAGTTGGTCTCCGCCGAGTTACTCACTTCTCAAGAAGTTAGATTTTGAAAACCCTCTTTTTCATATTTTTTTTTCTTGTGATTTTGTGGGTCTGTTGTTGGATGACATAGATGGTCATAGAACTGATGGGGTTCTTTAATTCTTTCTGTTTGCTTGCTCAATCATGTGAATTCTTTGTTTCTCTTTCTCGGATCAAGGTCCCTCCAAGAAAGGAAATTTTCTTGAAACTTTTGGATCAGGGGTTAAGCGTGTGTGTTGAGCTTAGGTGAAGATAGCTGAATTTTGTTGATTTCGTTTAGGTTATTTACTTCAATGTTTTACTTGTTAAATTTTAGAACGTGTGTTTAGTTTAACGGCTTATTTATGATGATTCCAATTGTGTCCTAGCAACAGTAAGGGAATTTCCCTGTTCATTTGATGTTGAATTTAATGGATGTGTCTGGATGGATTTTGTTGTAGTTGGTACCTAGAAGGGTAACATTGTTGCTCGCCAACATCTGTTGTTGATCAAATCCTCCATGAAGATGTTTGTAATTTTGCAATAGATTTTTGAAATTGTGATTTGATTGTTAGCATGTGGTCTTCTTGTGGTTTGGAGCATCAGTGGTTCACAAAGTTTTACAAATAGTGATTCTTGTTTTGCTGATTTATATTTAATTGTTCTTCTGTAGGATTTTAAGTCTGCAGACAGGATCTCAGATGCTGCTCTTGAATCTACGGTTCTGCAGTTTATACCTTGCCTCCGTTCAGGTAGTTTTGCTGACATTGGGCCACGGAGATACATGGAAGATGAACATATAAGGATAGATGATTTGTCATCTCATATGGGATCACTATACAACTTTCCAAAGCCAAGTGCTTTTTATGGGGTAATCAATTTTTCACCTCTGTCTCTTGAACTTGTTCGTTCTTATTCTAAATTTAACTGAGGTTTGGCAATATCCTAGGTGTTTGATGGCCATGGAGGACCTGAAGCTGCAGCTTATATAAGAAAAAACGTGATAAAATTCTTCTTCGAAGATGTCAGTTTCCCCCAGACTTCTGAAGTCAATAATGTATTTCTGGAAGAGGTAGAGGATTCCCTCAGAAAGGCGTTTCTTTTGGCTGATTCAGCTTTGGCCGATGATTGCAGTGTGAATAGTTCATCAGGCACCACGGCCCTTACTGCTTTGATATTCGGAAGGTAATCCATACTTTACATTCTTTGTTCTTCTTTATTTGTACACTTTTAGCAGCTTACTGGATTATATTTATCTATCTTACTTGTGTTGTGTTTGGATAAATTTTTCTATTAACATTCATAGAAAATAAAAGAAACAAAATAAGTTTTTCCTATTAATTGAAATAAGCTTATTGATAAGCTAAAATAAGCTTTTAAAGATGCTAAATGAAATAAACTATTACAAATTAGTTTGTCTAATTTTAGTTTATAGAAAAAGTTTATTTATTTTTTCTTTCTTATTTCTTCCTCTTTAAAGGTTATGGAAAGTTTATCAGAATAGGTAATACGTGCAGTTTCTTTTATAAAATCCAGTTCTTGGGCATTATTGGGGTGTTCTCTATCATTGCTTCAAGATTTATTGTCCTTTTATTGGGGTGTCCTATTATTTCTTTTTTCTTTCATATTTCGTGAACCTGCTAATGTTTGAGAGGATAGATTTCGCTTTTATTGCAGTCTCTAATGTATGGATATTGTTAGATTGAAAGAAGATGTCTTTCCCTCTCTATATTTCCTTTGCTGATTTCTTGTAAGCTTCTTTCAGGCTTCTAATGGTGGCCAATGCTGGCGACTGCAGAGCAGTTCTCTGTCGCAAAGGAGAGGCCATTGACATGTCTCAAGATCACAGGCCTATTTATCCATCAGAGCGGAGGCGTGTTGAAGAATTGGGTGGCTACATAGATGATGGTTATCTCAATGGGGTTTTATCAGTTACTCGAGCACTAGGGGACTGGGACATGAAGTTACCAAAAGGTGGTCCCTCACCTTTGATTGCAGAGCCTGAGTTCCGGCAAGTTGTTCTAACAGAGGAAGATGAATTCCTCATCATAGGATGCGATGGCATATGGGATGTCATGTCAAGTCAGCATGCAGTTAGCCTTGTTCGCAGAAGCCTGAGGAGGCACGACGACCCTGAAAAGTGTGCCAGGGACCTGGTTATGGAGGCACTACGCCTGAACACATTTGACAATCTCACTGTGATCATTATATGTTTTTCTTCCCTCGACCACATGGAGCCAGAGCCATCCCCTCCTCGCCAACGGAAATTGAGATGCTGTAGCCTCTCTGCAGAGGCTCTTTGTAGCTTGAGGAGCTTGTTGGAAGGCAGTGCTAGCAACTGAATGTGTATACACGGTTCATCAAAGAATGCTGTTGAGTTTATACATACTGTTTTTGGCTGCTTCAGTTTAGACATTGGAAAAAGCAGCCATCATTTTTTTTAACGTGGTCGGTGGATGTACATAAACTGGGCCAGAGGATGGTGGTGTAAATATGTAATGTCGTTACATTATTATTTTGTACTATACCCAATTTTTGTTGACTGCCATATGCATGTCAGATTCTTGTGTGTCAATAAAACTGTTCGTAATGTCTTAGTTTATATTCCACTATTTGTCAGCAATTTTATATGATGAGGTGCAGACTGGGTGAAGCTCATTTTCATTTTCACTTTCATAGAAAAGTACCAATAGACTCGGCATAGGACTCACTGGAGCTTCGGTCCTCCAAAAGGTTTGGCAAATTTTACTTGCTAGGATCTAAATCGGAACATTTCTGAAGTGTTCAAAGCAGCTTTACAAATTTCGGATTGCGGTTTTAAGAAGATACTTTCAGCATTATGTCTGATGTGTTTATTATGCATTAAAAAACTAAGAAAAAATCTAAGCGACTCTTAAGACCATCCTTCAACATAATTTCCACTTACAAATTGGGTAATCATTCATGCAATAAGATCATCCTTCAGTAATTCAATCAATGGACAAAATTGAGATCAATATGAAAATAATCATCTATGCTTATACAAATGTATCCCATCTATAAAATTCGGGACCATAATAAAATCTTAGATGTAACCTTTGGCGAATGTAGCAAATCTTTCCAAACCACGTTGAAGTAAACCTTCAAGAAAAGGTTGCAGTGCCTGCCAATTAAATCATGAAGGGGGGAACGTCAGAAAAAGGTTCAAAGCGGTATAAAAGGTGAGAATATAACTACTATAACCGGGTGAAAATTCAAAACAAGCGAATAAAACTAGTAAAACAGTTTTCCTATCCCCTAACTTGCTCACACTAAATGATAATTAGAGATTTTATCACGGCTTTTTTCAACCTAAGCTATTACGAACTTAATTATTTTCCGGTCAGATTGCTCACCGATGCCACTGGAGCTAAAAGTTGAGGAACCTCATACGAGACTGTAAGCTGTAACGACAAATATGCAGTAGTTAGTGCTTGAGTAAGGGCCGCTAAGGTAGAAAATTCGACAAAAGAACAATAAATAATCACTTTCAAGTTCTCCCAATTTCTTGATAGAAGTCAAATGCGTGGAAAAAAAATGTTAATGGGACCAACATGAAAAATTATTACATAGATACATACATGTAGTGCACCACCTAGTTGTGCACTGGACTAATCGGAATACGCGATTAGTTGGACCATTAGGAACATGCAGCTAGTTTGACAAATACTCCGTGAGAGTTAAAATGTTATAGGCGTGCCCAAAAATTTTAAGCATGGGATCAAAGTATGAAACTCCACAAATACCCATATAGGCAACATTGGTAAAAGTTGTCTTAAGAAAGATTGAATGCTTATAAATATCAATATATAGAGGTAAAAAATGTAAAAATTTGTATGAAGAACCTTACTTCTACTAAACACGATGAAGGACCTTTCGGATAGAATCGTACAGCACCTCTGCCACATGAGAAATCGAACAATTAAAAATCTTAAAAATACTTAATAATGCAATATAGTGTCTTTAGTGTCCATCACATCAAGTTTTGATTGTACATACAGTAGACTATGACAAGCGCTGATGAAACTCATGATTCTAGTGTGAAAGATGAAAAGGATGTGATAATGGATAACAAAGAGCACCCACAATATGAAAGCTCTGTTCTAGAAGGAATAAGTGTGGTGCTCGTTTGAGTTAGTTAACTTGACAATGTGTCTACTACATTATCCGTATTTCAAAACAACACCGTGCTCACATGATTAACAACTTTAATCCTTATTGAGTATCTTTATACGTCACAGCCGTACCAGTACTTATGTATAAATTCAATAAATCAATAAAAAAATAATTAAAATTACTTCAAAATTTCATTCTTGGTGGGAAAATGCACTTGATCAATTATATATATACATACACACAAATAAATAAATTATAGGGATAAGATGAGGCGGGACGTGGTAGGTACTATATTATCTTACCCACTATCTATATTAAAATTTGCAAATAATACCTAATATGGACCCATCCCATTAAGCAAGTACCTTACCTATTTGTGGATACTTTTGAGGATTCACTTTGTCATCCCTATGTGCTGATTGTTAGTGTGTTAGAGGAATGATCCTCGTGATGTGATAGGGTATTTAAAGGGCTGGGGTGCATGAGAGAGGGGGTTCATGAACCTTGGATTTGTCAGGCATCATGTTGGGCAGAAAATTTTTTCTCTAAGGAGATAGGCTTTGGCGAGGCCTGTTCATGGTTCGGTTTAGCTAAGAACACCAAACAAAATTGAAAACAATTCGTCCAGACCAAACTGGAAAAAGGTTCATCCAAACCAACTGAACAGTTTTTAAATGAGAATGGAAAAGTGATATGAACGATCGTGTGTAGAAGCGTCTAGGTCCTCTCGTAAGAGATTTCGAAGAACGATTAGGCTTTGGACAAAGGGAACCTTTAGGGGGCTTCCGATTATACCAAGAACAAGAACAATG
>Ga0123342_1002191_pt1 | contig 32686 bp, 15 predicted proteins | sample Turbeawhitnodule_FD_89960 | JGI IMG/M metagenome (GOLD analysis project Ga0123342, IMG submission 89960) | Root nodule microbial communities of legume samples collected from Mexico - Turtle bean Mexico white nodule | ecosystem: Host-associated > Plants > Roots > Nodule | place: Mexico: Nepantla... | reverse complement strand
TGAATAATATTAATTATATTACTAATGATAATATAACGATATTAATATTAATAATATAAGGATATTAATAATATTAATGATATTAATAATATTAATGACATTATTAATATTAATGATATTCATAAAATAAAATGAATAATATTAATGATATTAATAATATTAATCATGTGATATTAATAAAAAATAGTAATATTAATTATATAATGATTATTTTAATAAGATTAATAATAGTATTAATTATTAATTATGTTAATTAATTAACTAATTATATTAATATATTAATTAATTAATTATATTATATTAATTCTCAACTCTATTAAAAGGAGTTATTACATAAGAAGTCCGCCACGGATTCCATCATTTTGTGTTGATTCCTCGTTTTATATGCTTTCAGGAAAGTTTTTTCTCAAGAAAGTTCCCCTTATCATTTTTATCTTGCTTGTCAAATTTCCGAGGCTTTTTTTGTTTGGGAGGACATGTGAAAGCTTTTAAGTAAATGACAAAGTATATTACTTTGTCGGGGTTGCTGGTTATTGACTATCAAGTTTGGGAGAAAATCAAGTTTGGGAGAAAGCCATTGTATTGAAAGAGGAAATTATAAAAAATAATCAATTATTTCTTTTTAAATGATAAAAAATAAGGTTTAAAGAATATGAAGGCAGAAAAAGGATTTTATAATACCGAAGATAATTAAAAAAAGTAGTGTTTACATTAATTTTATACAAAAGAGTATTAAGTAATAAAAAATATTGAAAAGAGGGTGTATTTCTTACGCAAGAGGTGTGTAAAAGAAACATAATGCCGTGAGTATAACCCAAACTATTTTATTAATTATCAGTATTATTGATGTAAAATTATATTATTAATCACTCATTATTTCTCTTAAAAATCTTAAAATCTAATTTAAAAATAGAGATTGAAAATATAAATTAGGGAAACAAAAAATACTCCTAACGTCTTATTTTAAAAAGTAACTCAAATAAACATGTTTTGTTTAAGTTACAAGTTCAGAATGATAGTATGATAATATACAAATTGATTCAATTACAATTAATTTCGTGCGACATACTTTATGGCAAACATTTGCACTAGAAAACGTATTAACGGGTTTCTTTAGTCTGTATATCAATTGAATTTCGATTAAAACAAATTAAACCGAATTGAATATAAATTATAGAGAATAAGATACCGGAAATCTTGTGCTAAAAGCATTCACTAAATTAATTTAGATCCAAGCTACAACTTTTCCAAAACTTAAACTCTACTCCGCCAGGGAAAATCCGTTTTATTTCTCGAAAACTGAAAGATAAAATGATCCGAGAAAGATAGTTTGCACCTAAAATTCTAACTTCTGATGAAGAGATACAAAGGGGGTTAACACCCCACATGTAACTATGTGTGCCTATATCCCCAGAGAGGAGCAACTCCTTTCCTGCAAAAAAGAGAGACTAAATAAAACATATGCAAAGTCTTCCAGACCTTTTATAGGCATTGCAATGAAAATGGACAACTAATGATCAACACAAACTTACCTTTCAAAGCTCATCTTTTCCTGTTTCTTGCTCATCTTTTACTTGTTCTTGATGAGCAGGTTTATCTTGTTCTTGCTGGGCAGGTTTGTCCCGGTTCTTTTCAATGAATTCTATGATGTCTTCCTTGGTCCTACCACCGTCGTATTGTGATAGAGTTCCACTTGATGACCTGAAGTACAGGGTTGGATAACCTTGGACCTCAAAGGTATCACTTGGGATATCGTTGGCAGTTGCATCCTGGAAAGTGACAAACGACATGCAGAATGTAACCAAGCAAAAACACCACGGAACGGTAATTAAAATATATTTCTTAAAGCTCTGCAAAATTATGCTCCAGTTTTATACCACCGCTTTCAGTTCACCAGTCAAAACTACTCCCCAGCATCGATTGAAACGGATCTACTATCATAATTATCAAAAGCTGAAAACTGAAGACATTTCTTACCAGTTTGGCAATGATAACATTAGCATCACTTTGATATGAGATAGCAACTTCCTCCAATATTGGAGCCAACTGTTTGCAATGACCACACCAGGGAGCGTAAAACTCCAGCAGAACTGCAAGTAAGGTGTTTGTCTTAGCAGTTATAATGGACTGATAAAGGTTTACCACTAATTAACAAAAACGATGCAGATGTATGAAAGGTTCTACTATGAGCATAATTACTACCATATATAATCAAAGACAAATAGTTTTCTGAAGAAGATGAAGATGTCGTCATATTAGCATCGGCAGCTTAATTTTGTACACAAACGTAAATATAATATGCAAAACTGTCAGCAAATTTGTTCACAATCAACCAGCTACTACCAACAGTCAAGAAAGCTTCAATTCCTTGAAAACAGTATGATTACAAGCTAATAAAAGCAAGAGAGAGTATTGGCCAGTGTGATGCCACATACTATTTTGCTAAAATCTTTAGTCCTTTTAAAAAGAATGGATAAATTTTGTTATTCTTTTAATTTCATAAATGAAGAGAAAGACGTCTAATGTTTAACACACCTTCTGATTAAAAAAATTCAAGTTTGCAAAACATAAATGATTATGCAACAAATGCCTATACAAACAGATTCAACATATTAAATGTGGTAAAAATATAAAATCATATCTATCAGCTTCAGGTAAAGGTTGGTGATATTACACAAACTAAAGACGCATTCATTATCTAAATTATCTAAATTGGACTGTAATGCTCCATCAAAAATGAGGAACAAACATTAGAAACGTGATATTTTTTAAGAGTACAGTGTGTGCCAAAATCTCTGATAATCCACGAAATAAAACCAAAAATAGAAAAAAAGGATAAGTATACCATTCTTCCCAGACTTGAAAACGATGTCCTGGAGATTCTCCCCAACTACCACTTTAACTGGTTCATTGTTAGTTTCAGGAATAGGTTCAGATTTCACATATGGTGCAATATTACCCTCCTGAAATATTCAGAAGGAAAATGTTAAGATTTATAACTTCCCAACACGAATAGCAGTCACAACATAATTTAAAATAAAGACTTCAGCAAACTGTTAAATCCTAACCACTAAAAGTAATAAACCGGATTGAATTAGGCCTACGTAATAAGCCATTAAGAGAAATAAGAATAACCTTGTATGCCTTCAACCAAGTTGGAATGTGGTCGGCTTCCAAATTGGATTTAAAAAATTTCTTTCCGTCATTATGTTGTATGATAATTAAAGGTACTTGTTCTTCCTTCAGTCCAAAATACTGTCAAAACAAGTCATACTCACAGTCAAATATTGACATTAAGCAAACAACAGACAGTTATAGAATGTTACATATTTTGATACAAACCTGGAAAGCTCCTTGACTAGACTCAACATCTCCAACCAGAAAGCTTACACCCTGTTGTTTATATTGCTCAGCAGCTTCACGGTATTTTGATTTGAAAGATTCAGCACTTTCAGCAGTGAAGTTGATGAACATCATTGCCTGCCAATATCAACAATTTAAAAGTTTCTTGAAAACAGGATAAAATGGGCGGCACACAACCAAAACAAAGGAAATTATAAATATTATGGAACAGGAAGTGTAGAGAAAGGTAACAAATTTAGGAAAATGCTATTATGGTCAGATTACAAAAGGCAAAAAGCTGCTAGTAGCCAAATGGCCGCCATTGAAAAACTCTATTTCAATCCATGCCCTGCTACTCAGCTATAGCAATTATTGAAACCATGGAGGTGTTTAACAAATAACAATTCAGCTGCAACAACGTAATTAATACGGAAATCTTCAGTTCAATATTGAAAGAACAAAATTGACTTAAACAGCCCATTACCTTTGCATTGGGGCTGTTGAAGAATTTAACAACAAAAGGGTGATTATTAGGATCATTGTTAAAGACAGTAACGACAGGGGTACTGGACTCCTCAACAAATTTCTCTAGGGTATCCACATGGAAATCCTGCAACCACAAGATAATTTTGTACACATCCAAAATTAGATTAAAACATCTAATAAAAATTGCAAAAATCATTCACATAAATCAACACTACCTTGGAGTCAACAAAAAGTTCATCGAACGGCTTGAATAACCTAATTAAAGGGCCAGCGACTGATGATTCACCTCTTGGAAGGTGTTTGGCATTCAGAGTGTGACCAAAGTCATACTCAGCACGCAACTTCTCTGCTAAGGCAATAAAGTTATCAAACTCCTCCCCAGAAAATTTCGGGAAAACTCCAACCTGAAATCATAGGAATATGTTATTATTACTGGCCAATATGAGTTAAAAAAAAAAACAATTGATCACTTACAATAGCAATTTTATTTTCACCAATCAAAGCTGTAGCTTCATCAGCAGATTTAATTTCTGTTGAAGCCGGACCATTCTGTTTCTTCAAATAGTCAACTATGCCATCGGCTTCACGAGGACCCTTGTATTCTTGAATATTCTTTCCCCCATTCCTCACAATCTTAATTGTCGGGTATCCCTTAACATCATATTCCATTGCAAGTTCTTTGTTCTTCTCTTCATTGGCGTCAACTTTAGCCAAAACAATCGGAGGATCATGACTGCTCAAGATAGAAGCAGCTTTCTCAAACTGCAGAAACAAAATGCCAAAAAATCATCATCCGCACAATCCTACAACAAAAAATCAAAGGAAACCCCCAAATTAAAGGTGACCAAAATTACCTCGGGAGCAAGCTTCTTGCAGTGGCCACACCTGCGAAGAAAAAAAAAATATCACGTAAAAACCGCAAATGCACTAATAACATAACAATCGATGTGAGTGAATCCGATTCAGAACAATAGATTCAACATGCAAATCAAACACTGTCAATTCAAATCAAAACACGGAATTAAATCCAAAACACACAAAAATAAATCAGAGTAAATTGTGGACATCAGTATAGATACAGAATCACAACAGGAAGTTAACAAAAGCGAGATGTAGAACAAAGTCAAAGCAAATGTAACAGATCAGAAGGAGTAAACATCAAGCAGAAGATCAAAATAAGCAAAAATACAACAGAATCGGAACATACCATGGAGCGTAGAATTCGATAACAATGAAATCGTGCTTGCTGACAGTGTCGTGAAAGTTGGTGTGATCCAGTGTGAGCACGAATTCCTTAGTCTCAGAGGACTCCTCAGCAGAGATCTGAGACGCGATAAGAGAAAGTGCGAACACGAAGAAGAAGGAACAAATCGAAACCCTACGCGCCATTGTTCCTCTGAAAAAGAAAAAGAAGCTGTGAAAGCAATTGGGATTAAGAGACGGTCACGGGAGGGGCTTTTGTAGGAGTTAGAAATCAGACCCAGAAAAAAAACAGCGCATGACACGTGCGCTATGTTTCTCAGATATTTTGAACTGTGGGTACTGCTAACGAATCTCATATCCCCACGTAAGCACTCTGAATGACGTGGCGAAATCTTATTCGACAATTCTTGTCACACAACATTTGTTTTAATTTTGGTAATAGGTTTTGGTGTTTTATTGGTATGTTCTTTTCTTTTCCTCAGTATCTCTAGTGAAACGGATTGCTCTAAAGGGCTTTAATTAAGGGATAAATGATTCTGAGGGTGCTCATAATCTCCTGTGGGTGAGGTGTATATTAAACATTTTTGGCTTAATAAATCTGATGGATTTGAATCATTCCATAGACATTTCGCTGAAAGATTGATTAATGATTAAGGAAAATAGTTTATTCTTGACTAGTGGAAACACATGGATTATAAAGAAAATATTATTAAATTTATAAAAAATATGTTCATAATATGTAATTAGAAAATAAATAAATAATTTTTATAATTAGTAATTTATTTTACTGTAAGTACTTAATTGATTTTTAAAAAATTAAAAATTTTAATAAATAAAATATATTAATAAAGATAAAATCAATAATAAATTATATACATTAAAACAAAGATTACAGAACTGTTATAAGTCATCTATACTAATAGTTATAAATAACATCATTTCCGGACTGTTTTTTTTAGAGAAATATTACTCTATAATTACATGCATATAAACTTTACTATAACTTTATAAGCAAAACTATGTAAATATATGTATACATAAAGTCTCCATAAGAATTTACATTATTAAAAGTCATATAAAAAAATAATTATTAAATTTATAAAAAAAAATATGTTCATAATATGTAATTATAAAATAAATAAATAATTTTTATAATTAATATTTTTTTTACTGTAAGTACTTAATTGATTTAAAAAATTATAAAATTTAATAAATAAAATTAATAAAGATAAAATCAATAATAAATTATATGCATTAAAATAACGATTACAAAACTGTTATAAATCATCTATATTAATAGTTATAAATAACATTTGATTCTTTCCCATTTTTTTATAAGACAAATATTACTCTATAAATTACATGCATATAAACTTTACTATAACTTATAAGCAAAACTATGTAAACATGTATACATAAACAAGTCTCCATAAGAATTTACATTATTAAAAGTCATATCCTATAGCTCCTATAGTTATCACATTAGTTGAAAGTCTACCAACTTTCACTACTCAAAAAAACAAAACAACTAAGGTAAGTTAATATAAATAAATCATCACACCATATTTACATGTATATAAGTCAATCCAATTAGGATCCATCACAAATGACCACCCAAAAAAGGACACATGTATATTAGGCATACATCATAATCATAAAAATGCATCTTAACATTAATACACCTCAAGTAAATCATTAAATAATAACTAAATTTAGAGACAAAATTATTAAATAACAATTAAATTTAGAGACAAAAAATAATTAGTTACTATATTAACTAAATTAAATACTAATTTAGAGACTAAAAAATTATTAATATTTAGAATGGTTTCTATTATTAATAAAAGTTTATAAAATAGTTTCTAAATTATTATCTAACCCTTGACTACCTAGATTTTAATTACTAATATTTTAGATATAAAGACTAATTTAGAATATAAAGTAGTAGGTAGTTAAAACCTTGCTAGCTAAGGGTTATATACAAATTTAGAAACTATTTTATAAATTTTTATTAATAATAAAAACTACTTTAGATACCAATTAAACTTTTAATTTATAAAATGGTCTTTAATTTAGTCAAATAGTAACTATTTTTTTTTTCTCAAATTATTTCTATTTAATATTTTTCTTGTAGTGATGATGTACCTTATATAAATTGAACACATTTATAAAAACATCTAACATGGCACATTCCAATATATTTTCGTTTGATTGAACTCATCTTGCTTAAGGAGCCTTTTTATAGTAAACAAGGGCATTAATCATCTCACTTAAGTAATATTCTTGCCACTAGAGTGAAATACAACCTAAGAGTAACATCCCCTCTAAGTTTTCTTCTCTCCAACAATTGTTGAGTTCTATGCACATATACGAGACTTTGACATCACATTCAACCCAAAAGCTTAAGACAGTGACTTTGTGTGTCTTCTTCATTATATGTTGCTCTGTTTTACTCAATGTAAGACTCAAATTCATACTTTGACTCCTAACAATCTCTCCCTCAAGTGGTGTGTCCCTTTCACATCGGTACACTCTCCCTCGAGCAGGAGAATTTTTAACAAGTTATTATAAGGTGACCCTTGCTTATCGTTGCCATAATCAGACACACGTTTGTTTGAAACTCTTGTTAAGAAGACTTTCGATACAAGGAATCAACAACATTAGATGCTTCAACCACAATGTTAGAACCATCATCTTTAATACAATCGTTGGATTCTGTTACACCTATAAAAAAAACTATGACACCACCTTTAACCTAAAATCTTAAGGTCGTGAGTTTCTAGGTCTTCTTCTTCATATGATGCTTAACTTTCTCATTTTTACTCAATGTTCGACTCAAACTCAAACTTGGATCCTAACAATTTTATACCAAGAGAAAATTATGAATAGAGATGTCACTTAACCCAAGTCCAATTAGGTTAAATAAGAGAGTAAGACATTGAGAAAGGAAGAGAAGAAACCCTAGGAGGTTGTCGTCAAGGAGGCTCTCGATCTTCTTCTTTTACTTTCAATCATCTTTTGGTGCATGTAATGACTACCATGTGTGACTAATTCATTTCCTTTGAAATTGGATGTGATCGTTTCAAACTCCTATGTATTGAATTGATATTTATCTATAACATTGTACTCTTATTTGATATTGTTAATTTTATTTTATGCTTAAAGCTTAAAATTTTTATTCTTAATTTAGATCTTTAGAATTGACTGAGAAGTATTTCTGATGATCTGACTTAAATGAAAATATAATCCTATGAATAAAATTATTATATATCTAAAGCTTTATAACATATTTTCTTAATCATAAGAACTTTTGCTAAATAGTTGAGGAATCAATGTTTAGGAGATGATTATTTCATATGTGAATAATCAATATGAATGACTATTTTTGTTGCATCAATATCAATTAAATAAGAATGGTGTATGTTTTTATTTACCAAAATACAAACGAACCAGAAAGATTAATTTCAATCACAATTCAACAATCAACTTTTTATACTCATTTACTTTGTTTTTATTGCTTATGACTCGGTACACTTGTGAAATTAAATCAACAAATACTCACTAGAAAACAAAATATCCTCCTATTATCAAAATTATCACATTAAAAAAAAGAGTTACTCGAGAAACTTCAAGACTTTCAAATTCCATACCATCACTCCTAACATCATTCACCTTTTCGTTTGAGCCTCCATTGTTTTAAGTGTTCTTGCCAACATTTGAGCGGCAACCACTTGCTAAAAGTATTTAAACACCTTTTTCGTTGACATGCGTTACGCATTGTCTTTAAGACACTCGTACATAGTCTTCACCACTTTTAAGAGAAAAAAAGAAACAAACTAAAACTCAGGCATAATGAAACATACTAAAAGAATCTAGACTTTTTTTGGTTTAAAACAATCAATACTCTTCTTAACATTTAAATTTGGAAAAATTTATATGATCATTTTTTTTTATCCCAAAGAGAATATAGAGACAAGGTTTTCAAATGAGAAAATATTTAAAATAAAATAAAAAGAAAACATCTAACTTTTATTTTTAGATTTTTATTCTTTATTAATTTAAAATCGATTATTAAATAATATTGGAGTATTGGTTCAAATACATGTTTACTATTTTTTTTATATGTATTCTTCAATTAGTTCAAAGTTTTCTTTCTCAATCATCTTTAATTATCTATATTTTTAAATTTTTATATGGATATCTAAAAAACATTTATCCTGTTAAGCTATATTTTTTTGTTATAATAAATTTAATATTTTTCTAACTTATAAATATAAGTTAATATTTTAATTTACTTATTAAAATTTAAGATAACTTTATGCGACATTATTAATTATTTGTTAACATAGTATTTTATATTTAAATACAATTATTATGAATTGAATTATAATATATTTTTGGAATTAAATATATTTTGAATGTAGTTTTTTTAACTATATAAAAATATTTATTTATATATTATATAAAATGTACAAATTAGAATACTAACTAGATTTTAAATTAATATTGAAAATCCTTTAAATATTGTTGGTTATTACTTTATGTGATGAATAATTTATTCGAACAGAGTGATTAAAGAAATTAATTTTAAATATTGTTTTATTTTATGTAATATGATAACCTTTACATAATATAAATCATTTATCATAACTAATTTGAAAGGTAGAATTCTTAAATCAAAATACGAGTTTATAATGAATTAAGCAGTTTTATTCTACTATACTTTGATTATATTTCTTATTGTTGGTACAGGTTCTTTATACTACTTCTTTAACAAATATTTTTCGCGAAGAAAATGTGTGTGCTGACAAGTTGGCTAATTTAATATTTATTTATAGAGAATCATTTCCTTGGGTACAATAGACTTCCATCTAGTATGCTTTTAATTTTTTTTATGAATAGGTATAGTCTACCTATGTATCACTTTTGTTAACATATGAGTTTTGATATAGTTTCCCCATATTTTTGTATTTTCTTTCTTTCTTTTAATTACCTTTTTCATGTGATGACAAATGTTGTTACTTGAAGTGTCAGTCTAACTCAGTTGTCAAGTTGCATGATGCCTAACATGAAAGTTTTTATATAAAAAAAATAGTTAAAAATATTTATTTTATTTTGAATTTTGACTACATTATAATATAATTTATACTTTCAAAAATATTTATTTATTTTTTTATAAAAACATAATAATTTATCTTAAAACTAACAGTAACAGAGGAGTTAACATCGTATGGACAACATTAAAGAAAATTATTAGATACAACCAATTAATTTTTGTAGCATATTAAAAAAAAGGATAAAAAAATTTAAAATTGAGTTTTAGTTTCTTTAGAAAAAGTTACTTGCTTTGAGTCTATGCAATTTTATTCTACACCGTTTTTATGTTAATAGTTCATATAATGTGTTATAGAATGATAAAGAATAATTTAAATTGCGTATAAAAGGTAAAGAGTAGTATTTTAAAATTAAAATAATAGAATAAAAATAGGTAAAAATTTGAAAGGTTAAAATGAAACCTTAAATTTTTTATTGGACAAAAATATAGTTGAATCTGTATCAAAACAATGTAATAATAAATCAAAATAAAAACTAACAAAGTAAAACTTATTTTGATCCTTCGAAGTTCTTAAAATCATGCGAGAGATTGGTCACCTCTAAATTTTAGACTTCTCAATTTTTCTTGCTTCTAATCATAGGAAGACTTTTTTATTTATTTATTTTAATTGAACATCCTTTTAATATTTGTGTCCACACCAGATTTATCTAACATAAGCTTCTTCTATTTTTGGGTCCATGGGGATTTAAAATACAGAATGACTTTACATCTTTTTAAAGTATAAAATCATATTTATATATTATAAATTAAGACATATAACTTAAAGAATAGAAGTTATTTTATTCTCAGGAGCAAATTATATTTTTATAAAAAAAAATAGTTTTTAAGCCATTAACAAAACTAAAGTGGATATTACATAAAAAAAGACTATAATAAATAATAAACATGCCTATTAATCTCAATTGCAAACTTTGTATTTCAACCTATCATAAATCCAAATTACAAAATCCAATTCATAATTATCCAAATTCATACTAATTTTGATCCATTTAAACGGATTTATCTCAAATCCAAATTGGATTTTAAATCCAAGTCGAATTGAGTCGGTATAGACCAAAGTCAAGCCAAGTTATTTCGGACCAAAGTCGAGCCAAGTCAACCCTGGCAGAGTCGAGCTGAGTGGCCGATATTGAGTCGACCCGAGACCGATATTGACCGAGCTGGCCCATGCCAATGTCTAGTCGAGTCAGTCCAGACTCATGTCGAGTTGAGTCTTTCAGGTCCGATATCGAGTTGAGCATGCCCGGGCCAGAGCTAATGTCGAGTCGAGCGGGCCCAGGCTGATGTCGAGCCGAGCAGGTCCGACTATAGGTTGATGTCAGCCTGAGCGGGCCAAAGTCGATATTAAGTGGAGTGGGCCCGGGTCGATGTCGAGTCAAGCAGGCTCGGGCAAAAGTCAGGCCAAGCAAGACCGGGACGATGTCGAGTCGTCCGGGCTCAGGCCAATGCTGAGTCGCTCAGGCCGATGTCGAGTCGACTGGGCCCGGGCCTCGACCTGGGCCGATGTCGGGCGAACCCGGACCGATGTCGAGTCGAGCGAACCCGGACCTATGTTGAGCCTAGCGGGCCCGAACCGATGTCGAGCCTAGCAGGCCCGAACCGATGTTGAGCCGAGCGAGTCCGGACCAATGTCGAGCCTAGTGGGCCCAAGCCGATGTAGAGTCGTTTGGGCCAAGACCGATGTCGAGTTGTCCGTGCCCGGGTTGATGTCGAGTTGTTCGAGCTCGAGCCGATGTCAAGTCATCCGGGCCCAAGCCGATGTCGAGTTGTCTGAGTCTGGACTGATGCAGAGACGAGTTGGTCTGTGGCCAGGTTGAGTTGGCTTAGGTCTAGTTTAAACCAAGTTAGTATGTGTCCATATCAAAATGGATTCAATGTAATTGACAAAGTGAATAATTAACAAAGTGAATTTAATCTAGATTTAATCCACTTTAAATGGATTTTAAAAAAATTTAAATATATTTGATCTAGTTAAAGTGGATATGGATTTTAAATCTAATCCATTTATTTGGATATGGATTGGATCTGGATTTTTCCATGCCTACCCCTATTTTTTTTATAGATAAAGAAACCTATTTTAATCTGTATTTTAAAAAAGATCAAGAATAAGAATTATACGATATTTAGATACTAGAAGAGATATTTGTTAGAACAACACTAAATTCAAATCCACCAAACAAAGACTCCCATTTTCTTTTGTTAAACATACATACTTTGTTCATAAGGGAAACCGAAAACATTAAAGGCTAGCAAAGGAAGATAGAGTGGTGTCTGTTTTTATCTCCCAAGATGAACAATCCCCTTGCAGCAAAATATGCATAGCAAAGTTTTGAAGAGTTTTTTATAGCATTCCAGAAGAGTAAATGGACAACTGATGCTCTCCATATTCTTACCTTTCAAAGCTCATCTTTTAATTTTTCTTTCTCACCCTTTGCTTGTTCTTGATGAGCAGGTTTATCCCGATTCTTTTCGATGAATTCTATGATGTCTTCCTTGGTCCTATTGCCACCGTATTTTGATATCTTTCCACTTGATGACCTGAAGTACACAGTTGGATAACGTTTGGCTTCAAAGGAATCACTTGAGATATCGTTGGCAATTCCATCCTGGAAAATGACAAACAATATGCAGAATAAAACTTTAAAAAAGAGCATAAGATGATAATCTTTCATAAAAATGTATCTTAAAGTCCAGTAATACACTCCCAGCTTCAGTGACAAAGCTAACTCAAGCATAGATTGAAACAAATGTAATATCATAATAATCAAAGCTGGAAACAAGATACATTTCTTACAAGTTTTGCAATAATAACACCAGCATCACTTTGATATGAGACGGCAACTTCCTCCAATATTGGAGCCAACTGTGTGCAATAAATACACCAGGGAGAATAAAACTCCAGCAGAACTGCAAGAAGTTTGTATTAACAGTTACATTATTCTAACTCGGAATGGTAAAGGAAAAGTGATTTTATGAGAGATTCTACTTTGTGTGTAAATACTGCCATATAGAATCACAAATACATAATGTTATCAGAAGGGCATGTTACTTTGCATGTACAATTAATGCTGCTATATACGTAATCCCAGATACATAACACTATCAGAATGATTGTTTCCTGAAGAAAATAGAGGTTTAGTTATATGACCATCAGCAGTCTAATTTAGTATACAAACATCAATACAGTACACAACTTTCTCAGCGATTTAACACATCAGAAAAGATCTTTAATAGATAATGGATGCCAAGATGTAGACATTCACAAAATACTACATCACTAAGCAGTAAATGTGGCTGGCCTGGCCACAATCAACCAGCTACTTACTTACCGCCAAGAGAAATTCAATTCCCAAAAATTAGTATGATCACAAGTTGAGAGAGCATTGGCTACTTTGATGCCACATTCTATATTGCTAACATAAAATCTTTAGTCTTTTTATGAAATTAATTTCATCATTTTTTGTTAAGCTTTCTTTTAATTTCATCAAGGAAGAGAGGTTCCTTTGATTAAAAAAATCGTCTTTTCCTTTATAATTTCCTACCAATGATAATAGTAACAGGTTCACATTACACATTTATAAAGAGAACATTATTAGGTCCTAGAAATGTGGTAAAATCATATCTATCAGCTTCATGTGAAGGTTGATATTAAAAAAAACGAGATACATTATCCAATCATCCAAATTGGACTGGAATATAATGCTTTTTCACACGCAAAGAACATTAGAAACGTGATATAAAACCTATCTCATAATCTGTGTTATAAAACCAAATAGAAACGGTAATAAAGTATACCATTCTTCCCAGAGTTCAAAACTATGTCCGAGAAACTGTCCCCAACAACCACTTTAACAGGTTCGTTGTTAGCTTCAGGAATAGGTTCAGACTTAAAATATGGTGCAATATTTCCATCCTGAAATGTTAAAAAAATGATAAAATTTTCAATTTTCAATACAAATGACAGCCTCAATGAGATAATTTCAAATTAAATAGTCCACTACAACTACAAATAAGATGACAGATTAAATCAGGCAAAAGCAAAAACTACCTAGAGAAATAAGAATAACCTTGTATGCCTTGAACCAAGTTGAAATGTGCTCAGGTTCCAAATTGGGTTTAAGAAATTTCTTCCCATCATTACGTTGTACTAAAATTAGAGGTACTTGGTCTTCCCTCACCCCAAAATACTGTGAAGACAATCCATATAAAATGTCAAAATATTGATATTAAACAGAGAACAACTACAGAACGTTGCACCTTGAGTATTTTGATTTAAGATACCTTGATTTAATGCACACAAAACTGCAGAACGTTTAACATGTTTTGATACAAACCTGGAAAGAACCTTTAGTAGACTTGACATCTCCCACCAGAAAGCTTACACCTGATTGTCTATATTGCTCAGCAATTTCTCGGTATTTTGATTTGAAAGTTTCAGCACCTTCAGCAGTGAAGTTGATTAACAACATTACCTACCAATATTATAAATTTAATTGAGGTTTCTTGAACACACATCATATGATGGGGAGAAAACCAAAACAAAGGAAATAATAAACATTTTGGAACATAAAATGAGTGAAAGCAAGCACATTTAGGAAAATTGTATCACGTTCAGAATGATAGACTAATTGGGAGGACACTAACGGAAAGTGGGGCTCTCATAGAGATGCATAGAAGCCAGCAGAAAAAACCATTAGCAGAAAGCGGAATGGCTACTATTTTAATTATTACATATTATATATAATACAAACTAAGTAATTTATACCATATATAAAAATACTCAAAACAAAGAAAAAACGATATTATAGAAATTCATGATAAACAGAAGGTAAAATATTGTGAAATGGTCAAGGAAAAAAATAGCCTTATTGTGTTACTGCAAACAAATGCATTAGAGGATGAGGGAGAAATCACAATTTCATCCAAAATAAACCTAGACACCGTTCCAGTTGTAAAAATTATTTAAAAGTCTTATGTTCTAACAGCACAAAAAAGCTGCTATAGAGGTTGCAATTACAGCTATCGAGAATCACTCTACTATTTGAATCCATTGCGGCCATACCACTCTGCTCCGCTATAGTGCATTATTGGCAACATGGTGGGACTTGACAAATAGAAATACGTCTACAAATAGTATGATTATTGATTAATAACGAATTCTCTGGCTCAATAGTGAAAGAACAAAATTGACTTCGATAGATACTTACCTTCGTATTGGGACTGCTGAAGAATTTGGCAATAAAAGGATGATTTCTCAGATCACTATCAAAGACAGTCACAACAGGCACACTTGATTCTTCAACGAATTTCTCTAGAGCTTCCACATGAAAATCCTGCAAGAATGAGATAGATGCTCAAGAAAGAATGAGATAGATGCTCAAGGCCAAAATAAGATTGAACAATCAATCCACAAAAATCAACACTACCTGAAAGTCAACAAAAAGTTCGTCAAATGGTTTGAATAACCTTATTACGGGCCCAGCAACTGATGATTCTCCTCTTGGAAGGTGTTTGGCATTCATAGTGTGACCAAAGTCATAATCACCACGCAACTTTTCTGCTAACACAGTGAAGTTATCAAACTCCTCCCCAGAAAATTTCGGAAACACTCCAACCTGAACACATAGGAAATATGATTACAGACCAACTGATTTAAAATAAAGCAAAAACATGAAATGATTGGTCACTTACAATAACAACTTTGTTTTCACCAATAAATGCAGTAGCATCATCAACAGATTTAATTTCAGCAGAAGCAGGACCACTTTGTTTCTTCAAATACTCAGCAATGCCATCTGCTTCACGGGGACCTTTGTATTCTTGAACATTCTTTCCCCCATTTCTCAGTATCCGAATTGTTGGGTAAGTCCTAGCTTCAAATTCGGTTGCAAGGTCTTTGTTCTTCTCACCATCCGCATCAATTTTAGCCAAAACAACCGGAGGATCATGACTACTCAGGATAGAAGCGGCTTTTTCATACTGCAGAAACAAATATACTAGAAAATCAGCATATGCATAATCTTTACCATCAAAGGAAACCCCAAAATTAAATGTATACAAAATTACCTCCGGAGCAAGCTTCTTACTGCGCTCACACCTAGAAATAAAAAATAGAATCATATAAAAACCGAATCCATTTCTATGTAATCGATTTTGACCTAAACAAAATACAACAAAACTTCCCGCTGAAACACAACTTTTATCCAAATGATGTAACAAGAAAAACAAGAAGCAAGATACAAAAAAAAAGATCAAATATACGCAGCAGATGTCTTAAAAAGAAAGTTCTAATACTATCTTAGATTTGTTGCTGCAACTGCCAATCCATTGAAATGTATTGGTATACATATCTGTTGCGATAAAGAAATCAGCACCTGACTAAACTGCAGCCTCTGATGGAGAGAAAACACACGCAAGCAAGAAGAAGAAGCAGGGAGAAGGAGAAAGGAAACAGAAGAGATATCTTTTATTAAACTGAGTGAATATGAAAGATTACACACACAAGCCTGAAAGACAAGGCTTTATATATACTGTGTAGACACGCAAACAGCCGTGCAACAAGCTATTGTTCTTGCTTGTGACACTGCAGATACACTGTATAGACAATGGTTTCTTGATCCGCCGTGTGAACAAATCTTTGAGGATCAGAAAATGTACGTATCAGTTCAATACCATGTAAGATAGGAAAACCTGCTGTTTCCACACAAGGAAATTCTCTTCATTGAGAGTTTAAGAGAGATGGCTGTGGTGAAGTGATGCAGTTGTGGTGAAGTGATGCAGTGAAAGAGCCATGTGTTGGGAAAGATCAGAGGAAGAAGAAGCAGGGAAAGCGGAAGTGGTCATGTGAGAAGAAGATTCATATCTGAGTTTATGATACAAGCAGTGCTCTGTATATATATGAAGAGATAGGCCGTATGTACATGGAGACCCTTACACATAACTGCCTGATTTTGTAGTTTTTGTTGTAACATCAACAAGATTACTTTCATCAAGTTACTAGGACTTATTTCAATGAATATTCATATTTCCATATGAATATTTAAACAAATAATGATGTTTTCTATATTTATTTATAAAGATGAAAAATGAAGAAAAAATAATCATCTGTCTAAAGGTAAACCAACCTTTATGAGAAGAAAAGAAATAAAAAGAAAGATATTAAAAGTTAAATTGTTTAGATAAAGAGATATTAGTGAAAAGTTGAGAAGTGGTTTGATTTATGCGATGCAATAAATCCGGTTATATAATTAATAATATATTTAAAAATTTATAAAATAAAATCTTAAAAATAATTTAATGTAAAAAATAAATTTGAGAATGTAAAATAAATTTTAAATTAAAATGAAAAGTTATTACAAAACTTTAATGAAAAAAATTATATTTCAAACTTAAAATAGATTATTTATACATGTCAAAATTTAAATTAATTAATTTTTTTTATTAATTATTTTTAATTACTTATTTGTTTTATAAAGCACATATTAACAAAATATTCATTTTATCATAATATTAATTAATATTAATAATATAATTATTATTAAAATATTATCATTACAAAGGTAATTTGATTATGTAAACGTAAAATTTACAACCTAATGGATTATACATTTTAGTAAAACGTATAATCCCATTATAACATAACACAATCGAAAAATAAGATTTAATGTTACAATTTTTTGTTCATTTTTTCGTATTTTTAATGTTTGAATGGATTAATATCAACAATTGATAATAATGATAGAACTAAAACATTTTATTAGAAGGATCAAAATACAAAAATAAATTATAAATATAAATTATTGTTTTAAAATATGTAAGAAAATTAATATGAAAAAAAAATGATGTGATGAGTTTTGTATTGATTTATCCTAATCAGGTAAAATTAATAGAAGTGAGTTTTAAAATATGAATTAATCTCTTATAATCTCAAACTTTTCTAATCCTTTCTACGAATTAGAACAAAATAGAATGTTATGTGTATCCTTTTTTTTCATGTATATGTAAATATTTACGGGAACAATTAAACGATAACATAAGTAAATGAATAAAAAATGGATATATTTTTTTGAATTTATTAAAAATATGTTATTTACTTTATATATGGAGGCAGGGGAAGGGAGAGATCATTTAACTTTTAAATTTTTTATTTTTATTTTTTCTTCAAAATAAGTCACTTGCTTTAAAGAATGTTGGAGTAAAAACTTCCTTTTAAAAGAGAAGGCGAAAAAGTATGTCAAACACAATCCAATTTATGGAAGGCCTAGAATCAGGGAAATATGTGTTAATGCCGATCTAAGGTCTCAACTAGTTCAAAACACACTGCATGCACAATTTTTTTTTGCATCAAAAATAACAAAATTATGATAATGCATGCAATAGTTGCAGTAGAAATTTCCTTCAAAAAAATAGCACTACAATTATTTTAGTGTATGGCTTAACTTTGTAAAAAAAACAATTAAAAGTTTATCTGGATAATATTTAATAAAGTATTATTCTTGGTCCTTTTTTGCGAATGAAATGCAAACTGTGAAAAAGTTTTCAACTTTTTGAACGCATAACATTTTTTGGTTTCAAACACTGACAAGAACAGGTAGAATTGAAGCGCGAAGAAGAGCAGAATCGGGACATACCATGGTGCGTAGAACTGAACGACGATGAGATTATGCTTCTTGACGGTGTCGGAAAAGTTGGAGTGGTCCAATGTCAGAACGAACTCCTTAGCCTCCGATTCGTGAGCAGAGATTTGAGAAGGAAGTGAGAGAAGGAGAGAGAACACGAACACGAACGAACAAATCGTAATTTTACCCGCCATTGTCTTCTCAGAAGCAGAAAATGAAGAAGAGAGAAGATGAAGAAGAAGAAGAAGAATCTTTGAAAATTTGTTGAGCTTCACTGGGTTTTGTAACAAGAAGTCACGTGCAGTGTTGTTTTAAAAAAAAAAACTCATGTAATTTATTGAAACTACTCTCACCAGCTAGAACGCTTTATCGTACGTGGCTCAGTTATTCCTGTTTTGTCAAGTCCACACCATTTTACCTTTTAACTTATTCTTATTTTGATCTTTACCAATTTATTTATTTTTCTTAAACATTTATTTCTTGTAATAAGTTTTTTATATATAAATAAAAAGAAGCTGTGAAATCATTTGGGGTTTAGGTACTGCTAACGAATCTCGTACCCCCACGTAAGCACTCTGGATGACATGGCGAAACCTTATTCGACAATTCTTGTCACACAACATTTCTTTTAATTTTGGCAATAAGTTTTGATGCTTTTATTGGCATGTTCTTTTCTTTTCTTCAGCATCCCTTGTTCTAAAGGACTTTTCCACGTGGAGGATGGAATGTCATGGATTAATTAAGGGTAAATGCTTGTGAGGTGCTCATAATCCGCTGTAGTGATGTGTTATATTAAACATTTTTGGCTTAACAAATCTGATAGTTTTGAATAATTGCTTAGCCATTTTCCTGTTAGATTGATTAAAGAAAAGAGTTATTCTTGACTAGTGGAAACACATGGATTATGAGCATGTACATCCAGTTTTTTCTTATATAACAAAAGTTAAATAAATATCTTTTATAGAAAAATATTATTAAATTTATAAAAAATATATGTTCATGTAATTATAAATAAATAAATATTTTTCATAATTTTATAATTAGTAATTTCTGTACTGTAAACAGTTAATTGATTTTAAAAAATATATAAAATTAAAAAAATAAAATATATTAATAAGAAAAAATCAATAATAAACTATATAGATTTTACAGATATAATTCTTTATTAATAGATAAATAACATCATTTGATTCTTCCGGATTTTTTATTTTTATTAATAACACTGTACTAGTCAAAGACTACTCTATAGTTACCTCTATAAACTTTACTATAAGCAAAATTATGTAAATATACATATACATGATTTTGGAACTTAGAAGCCTCCATAAGAATATACATTATTAAAACTCTTATGGCTTTCTATAATTATCACATTAGATGAAAGTCATTCAGAAATAACTCAACAAAAATTAATATTGTGTTTGAATTAAATAGAAAATTTGTGGGGGTGAAAAAAAAATGAATTTGTGAAGATTAGAGTTTTGGATAATGAAATATGATATATATTTTTTTCGTATGTATGAGTTAATTAAAAAATTTAAATATATCATATTTATAATTATTTGTATTTTTAATAAAAAAATTAACAATATAATAAAAAATATTAGTGTTAAATTGAAATAAATTTATTAAATATATTAAAATTTGTGAAAATAATATTTATTATTATATACATTTGTTATTTTATATAATTATATATGTTTGGTTAATATTATAATTTTATTTTATTATTTTTATTATTTACAATTATATGTTGTTATTAATAGTATAATTAAATATTTTTAAAATTTAAAGTTTATGTAATATTTAATTTTGTATATTGTAATAAAATAACTCCACAATAATATTTTGGTAAAATGCAAGAATCCTACATGTAATAAGCACAAATCTCTTTATTTGTGTGAATAATGAAAAAAAGTTTTCACCCTTCCTCATCCATTTCTTCACTCTCAAAACCATTTAAATAAACACAAGGAGCACCCCTTCCATATTGCACATGTTTGAAAACAAACATAGTATAATTGAACTTTTTTTCTCGATGGAGTGAAAGTAGAAAAGAAAGAAAAATAAAAAATAAGTGAGTGAAAAATGGTGTTTTTTGAATTATTAAAAAAAAATTATCAAATTATACACAATTATATGTCATTAATTTGATAATGATAATTTGATAATGATAAAATCCATAATTAGTGGATGACCACATAATTAGCTTATAATGTGGAGAGAAGGTCTATAAACACTTCACTTACCGTTTTTCTACCTTCTTCTTATATAACCTATGGTATCAAAGCACCGATCTTCGTGTTGTGACAATCTCTCTACTTTTATCCGTTAAATAAGATATCATGTCTGGCAAAGAAGGCACAGTAAAAAGTGACGTGTTTATAAACGTTGCAGGTCTATTTGCTCCTAACTCGTCTATTGATTCCGCTTCTACGAAACCATAGATTTTGGATAGTGGAGCAACCGATCACATTGCACATTATTCAAAAAAAAATCGCACACACTTCATCATCATTTATTCCAAATGTTAATCTGCCCATAATCTCAACTGCGATCATCTCATCTACGGACACAATTAAATTCAATGACAATATCACTCTTAGAGATTTAAAGATGGTATTTGCATTACTTCTTTTAATTTAAATCAAGATAACAGTTCACTAAATTGGTGAGTCATTCTTTTTCCACATGGGTAGGACTTGCTTACGGGGAAGAGGATTCGGTAAACAATATGCATACTTATACTACATGTGCCCTCCTCCAAACCAAGCTCGTGCATCTCAAATTTCAATCGACCCTGATTTATGACACAAGCGCCTCAAACATCCTTTCTCGACGCGTCTATGCATCTTCATTACTACATTCATAATAGTGGTAGTATTTGTCCCAAAACTAAATAGACAAACTACCCTTACTTTTAAAATACGCAAATGCCCTTAAAAAAATTACAAATAAAAATTCATTCCAAACCCCTTTTTCTATAATATGCTTTTGAATTATTTTTTTCAAAATAAATTTTTGGATTGTGGATTTTCTTATCCAAATGGACTTTTGATTTTTATTTCCGAAACACAAAAAGTTCTTCTAGAATGTATTATTTTCAATTATGCACTTTCATTTCTGAAATAAAGGGTATTTTCATAATTTTAAAATTGTGTTGGGTGCATGTTCAAAAATATTGGGTGCAGGAAGAATTTGCATTTTTTAAACACTCCCAAACCATTGCAAGATGCATAATTCTAACTGCTTATTTAACTAACACAACTTGTCATCTCGGCCATATGACAGTAAAATAAGCAGAAATTCCGGTTTGTTTGACAATAAAAAATGGAAATAAAAATCATTTAAGGCCTAAAAAGTAATAAAATAAAATAAAATATGAAGTCCACAAATTTAAATTTCCTTCCTATCCGATTTTGTTGGCAACCAAATAAGTTAAACTTTTTATTTGCTTACAATACATCTGCATTGGACTCTATTTCCCTTTCCATATAGGGATTAGGGCAATTCAGTGTTGGCTAGCAATTGAGACTAGGTAGTATTTACAACACTTCCCTTCACTGTGAACCCTCCTCCTTGCTATTTCTATCATTATCTCCCGTTGCTTCAGATACAAAAATCCAGTTTCCCTTCACTGTCAACCCTCCTCTATCATTATTCTCCTCCATTCTATCATATACCGCACCCAATCAACTCTTTCATCGGAGAAGGAAGGAATCAAAACTACAGAACATTATGTTTTAATTCACCAGATCATTCTTGAAACAACTACAAAATTTCCCTGCTTGCTCCTCATAAAGATCCTACTCCTTCCTAGGCATATGCAACATATACAGTCCACCTTCATGTCACAACCAATCAATCAATAAACGAATTTTTTTTCTATACAATTTTCCCCTAACTGTGTACGCACCCAGACCTTCATTGCTGAAACATGTTTCAAGCAAACGCTTTCCTACAGAATAAGACTAACTATAGCTGCAAAACTGGTGGGTTAGTTCTAAATCTTCCAGTACAACCCCTAAACTCCCCCAATAAATTCACACTAGTAAATGCAATCATGTGATTCAACAGAAAAAAAAAAATAGTTGGAATCTCTACGAATCCCCAGCAGCATTTTGAAGCCTAACTTGTTCATGAGCTTTCACCACCTCTGAAGTGAAACTCTCTAATGTCTTAAAAATGGGAATCAAACCAGCCTGTAAACTGTTATTAGCTGCATCACGAACAAGTTTGACGGCTTCTTTATGCCTGACCCTCTCTTCATGTAATCTCTTCTTCATAGAATCTAAATCCACCTTTAGATCATCTAGTGGTGAAACACCACTATCAGAAGTGAGCTTCGATAATGCAGTCTTTCCTGAAACGTTATCATGTTCTAGGCCTCCCATTTCTGTGCGCAATGTTCTAAGTTGTTTTTCAAAGTCCTTTCTAAGATACTCAGCTTTGATTCTCTGGCGTTGCGCCTCATCTTGCCTTTCCCATAACTCATGTAGTTTTTGAGCAAATTCATGCATGGCCTCTGCCACCCCCGTTTCTGAAGTTCTAGTCATTGCTTGATGCCAATCATTGCAAATTATAAAAACTGGTGGAGCATGAAGCCTACTTGGAGAGAAAGGGGCAATACCGTCAGATGTTTCTTCAGGTTCGTTAGGAAGGCATCTCATGAGCCACTCATTCAAATTCTTGACATAAGTTTTTTGAGTCTTAACCCAAATGTTGAACTGACTGCACCAATTCAAAAGCTCCTTTTCAAGTTCTACAATGGCCTTCAGAACTTCATCTCCTTGCAGACCAACGTTAATCTTAAGAGACTGGCTTTTACTCTCCATGATAGCTTGAAACTGTTTTTGGTGGCATTTAAGCATGAATTTCCACATTCTAGTGAATCTGCTGACAAATAGGCTATTCATCAAATCAATAGCTCCATAACTTCTAACAAGAAAAATAATTCTACCATGTAAAAAAAATAGAATTATCCATTCCAAAACCAAATAGGATAATGTTAATAATGATGACATAAACACGTCTTCAACCACTAACCACTGACAAGAGATAATCACAGAAGCCTATTTCTCATCAATCACTTGAAGATATAATTTGACTCATTGCCATCCCTCTATACGACTTGAGACAAAATTCTCAATGTAATGTCTGATTTGGTACATAAATTACCTTGTACCATCAATTATTGGCCTCTCTTGCATCTAGGGGCATTAATAATGACAGCAAGATTTTTAAATTGCAACCTCAAGCATTCCAGAAGGAATTTCTCATTCTTAGGTGAATGAGAGTTGCATTGAGACAATTGAACTGTGGTGAACAAAAACAGTTAATTGAAGTATCTAAGGAGGAGAACAGGGTTTTACTCAATTTATTTGTACATAAAAGAAAACAATTATATCAATTAGATCATTAAATATCGTCATAATTCACAGAGATATTAAAACATGGCCAAAATTTATGTAAAACTTCACATAGTGGCTCTCGTGTGTTTAAAAACATTAACACTCCATCTTACTTATTTTAGCCCACTCTCTATAAGGGAAGAAGAGAGACCAAACACATTACCCTTTTAAACGATAACAAAACAGCCATTTGACAGTATTTTCTTGTAAATTTTTTAAATGTTTGTGACCAGAAATTAATAAGAAATGACAGATAAAAATTAGCATAGTGAATGAGTGAAGCAATTTGATACCCATTAATCAATGCTGCAAGTTGAGGCTGCAATTCATTATCCCTCAATTTATGTATTCTTCCCATTATAGTTTCAGCGGTTCTGATGCAAATATTGATTTTTGTTTGCAACTTCCTAATTGATGCTCTAGTAGCATCAATTTTACTAGATTCAGCTCCTAGATTATCCAATGTTTTCAGTCTCTTGAACTGTTTCTCATAAATGACCCGTAACCTCTCTTCATCCTGAGAACAGGGCAAAAATATAAATACATAAGCATAATTTGAAATTAACACAGTATATTATCTACAACCACTTATCAATACAAGTATGTGGCATAATCTACAATTTATTGAATAATACAAAAACAATTTATCATTAAAGATGATGCTGAATATGCATGACATTGAAAATACATATTGAGTAATGAAGTTTTAAATTATATCCCCTCCGATCCAACAACATGAAAGTATTAATGGGACTATTTCATAAGGGATTTAAAAGCCTTTGCCCTCAACAAGTACGTCCATATAGCAAATCGGTAAGAAGGATATCAAACTATGAATAGTTTAAAAAAAAATTACAATTTCATGATTCATTAAAATTGGAGTATTTTGAAACTAATCAAATACATACCTTAACTTCCTTGTACAATTTCTTCTCCCATGCGTAAAGCTTCTCCAATGTAGATGAAAGATTTTCTGGATTTGTCTTGAAGTCTTTCCCAGGTTCCCCACAGTATGTTCGTGCCAATTTCATTTCCCTAGAAGAAAATTGTATAGATGGAGGATCTGAAGGTAACCTGGAAGGTGCTACCATCTGCAAGATTCTGGAAAAGATAACTGCATAAAAACACATAACATAACAAGACATTCAGTTGACCCATGTTTCAAACTCAACATAAAAGAAGGTATGGAGGATAAAAAACACAGATTTTAATAATAAAGCTCCACACATACGCTCACATGTATGTATGTTTGCAGTAGAAAAATCATTTGAATGACTCAGTTTACTTGGACCTTCTAATCAAAATGCATATGCATTTTCTTAAGGCACAAGCCTGGGAGGCTCGAGCATGGAAATATAAAACTAAAGGGTTCATAATGAAAAATCTATTCCCTTTATAATTATTCAACTTGGTTGACAGTCGATCACACAATCTGGTACCGCCTGCAGTCTGTCTATGACTTGATTATTTTTTTTAGGAGAGGAGAAAAAAAGGTGAATGGTACAGAAGAAAATGACTAAACGGAAGAAACCACAAAACACGTCTTGTAAATATAATAACACAGCATAAGAAATATTCTGCTTGGAGCTCTTGCTTGCCAAATCAACAGAAGCCTGTTGCAGTAAGTTGTACAGAATACTGTTTTACAATAAACGTGCTTCCATTTAATGAAGTATTTAGCTTCTTGCCTTTTTTTCTCAATGCTATCTAATTTTATTGAGATTATGGTGTTTACATAAATACAGAAAGATCTTCACAATCAAACCAGTGTACACGGAATGATCATCAAATTGCATAACTCGTGTTTATTCTACTAGTTAAAAGCACGCTGCCAGAGCCTAAAGAAAAAACACAATGAAAAAACATAAGACAACTCGAGCTATGTTTGGAAAGTAGGTAAAATATTTTTGCAACTTTCAATGCACAATTGTAAATTCCGATGCAAAATGAAGAAGAAATAATTTGTTGCTTTTAAAATAATAGTAAATTTGAATTCAACTGAAATCCAAACATGCTATACAGGCTGAGGAGTTTCGGACGCTCGTGCCCTACATCCTAGGATGAAAAAACAACCATACAGACAACAGCATTCATGTGGAGTCGCGGAATACTACTAGATGTCGGATTCATCCCAGCTATTTTCTAATAGAAATTATCATTGCTCAAAAGCCACAACAGGCTCCGGGTTTGTAAAGAGGATCTATATTTAGACCAGCAAAGCCAAATTATAATAAAAAAAAGGAACTAAATCTAACAAAACGTAAAGGATAAAGCAAACAAAATTAGCTTATTCTAGCTCTCACTTAATTACAAGATAATCTAAATAAAATAAAAAAACCCAATTACAAAACGAAAGCCCCAAAAGGAGCAAATAAGCCAATCTACGTCATGCTTCCTTCCTCTACAGTCTACAGGTTCAGCAAAAGATGTAAAATACGCCAAATACTAACACTCACACATCACAATCTACAAGCTCCACACACAAACAAAAAATGCATGAAATAAAGGTAAGGCATAAATCTAACATTTAACAGAAAAGGATAAAACGTTTATACCTCTGAGTGCAGCAACCCTAGACCGATAAGGCGGTTTGCAAACCTCAAGCAACAATGCAACCTCTTTCCCAAAATTCGATGCCGTCACAAAGTCATCTTTAATCTCCACCACAACCTCACGCAGATCCCTGGTGCCGTGCGCCGACAAAGTGGTTAAACTACTTAGAACGGAAGAGTCACCGTCCACCGCCGTGACCGTCGCTTCATCAATCTCAAAACTCACCCCTTTCTTCGCACCATGCTCTTCGGAAACAACAGTGTCGGGACTGCTCTTAATCTCTTTCTCAACGGTACCGTTATCGCTGCCGTCATGGAACCTCACTGTCTTGGAACTCCCCTCGCTGCTACTCACCTGGTGCAACGGCACCGTTTTAGAGTTCGAAGGCCCTTCCCCGAAATCCCTCGCTCCAGCGAAACCCTTTTCCTCAGCCACCTTTTTATTCACCTTCTCCTTCGCCGGAGCCTCTCTCGGGGCTTCGTGCTGCGTTTCGTCTTCCAAATCGGGAATTCCCTCTCTCTCCCTCACCTCCTTTGAATCGGGACTGCTCGCGCTAGACCCGAACCGAGGGGGATAAACCGGGTACCCGTTCTCGAAGCTCTCGAAGACGTTGAGGAAATCCCAAGTGGAGACGCGAGGAGGAGACGGCGGCGCGGGAGGAGGACGCGGCGGAGATGACGACGGTCCCGGGGGAGGGTAGTGAGGGTAATCCCGACCCGGAAACGCGTAGAAACCATAACCGTAAGAAGGATCGGGCCATTGTCCAATTGTTGCGACGTGTCTCTCTGGTTCTTCATATACCATTGGTTTTCCGTTGGGAACAGACCTCTTCATGTAATGGGCGTATTGGTAATTTTGATAGTACCCGTAGGGAGGTGGGTCGGGTTCTGGGGAACGGAGAATGTGAGGCGGCGAAGAAGAATGAGAGTGCGAGTGAGAATGAGAATGAGGAGGAGAGGGAGAACTCAATTCGGATCCAGAAGAAAGAGGCAAGTGAGAACCCTCGGGGGAATCCGCGTGAGAGATTGAAGCAGAAGAGGATGAGAGTTTGTGATTGTTGATGCTTTTGGTTTCGGAGGGTAATGTAAGAACCGGAGAGGAAGAACCGGTGGTGGAGGTCAGGTCTTGTTCCGCGAATTGGCAAAGAGCATCGCCGATTTCCCTGAGCGAATGGAAATACGCCACGTGTGCCGCTGCTAGAGCGTAGCGTTGCTCCGATGCGGCTTTTAAAAACCTCTTCCGCTCTCTGCAGAGAGCCACCGCGGGGAAGTCCTCTACCTTGGAGACGTTGCAGCCCATATCAATGACCGGAGATCGTAGACTGAGTTGCGGATGTCAACGCCGGAGAACATGCTTCAACGGCGCAGTGGTTCATGGAGACGGCGGCGCATGACGAAGAAGGTGGTGTGGTTGATGTAGTTGTGTTGTGTGTATCATTTAATAAGTGAGGGCGTGAGAAAGAGTGAATGGTGAGTGTGTGTGCATGCAAGGGGTTGATGGGGGAAGGAGAGTAACAGAGAGTGAAGATTCCTGAGAGATTTATAATTATTAATTTTGAAAAATGGAAAAGAAAAGAGGGTGGGGAGGATGCTATGTAATAAAATAATATGGAGAAATTGTATTGAGATTGGTGATGGTGGGGATCTGGGTTTTGTTGTTGGTGTTTGAATTTAAACAAAAATTGAGTGAGATTTATGGAAGTTTGAGAGTGCAGAAGAAGAGAAGAAGAGAAGAAGAGGGAGAAAGAGGAGACCCGCCATTGGCAACGGACCCCTTTCATCATAATACCATCTCATGCTTCTCTTTTTATTTATTTATCTTTATTTTACTATTTAATTTAACTTTAATATTTAATTTGGATGCTTTCACTGTCGCAGTAACTTGGACCAGCCTTCCTTGCACTTCTTCATTACCCATGCAATCCCACCTCAATATTCTGTCACACCCCAATTTACATTTTCAATGCTTCCCCGTTATTCAATATACAATCCGCGTTACACCTATCTCTTATTTTATAATTTAAATCATTATTTTATATAAATAAATACCTTTTTTATACACTATTTTTTATAATTTTACCTTCTGAGTAACAAATGTTTCCCATATTAATTAAATATTATGGATCAAATCTGTTTTGTTTACCAACAGGGTCCACTATTTGATCTGGAATGCCTTGCCTGATATTCATTAAAGTGAGATTAAATTGACTTAATTACAATTTCATGTAGCCACAATATTATTAATTTTTTTCTTTAAATTAATTATCTTATTTTGATTAAATAATATATACTGTATATTTTCGGACTGTCACAAAGTCCTTATATAACCGCGTGATCTTTAAATATTGTAAATTATGGGGTTATTTTATCAGAAAAACTAAATATATGGTCGCCTGAATTTCACAAAATTTTATGTAAGAGATGTAAAAAAATAAATAAAAAGATTGAAATAAATTTGATTCAAATAAAATATTTTTATATTAATATATTTTAAAAATAGATTTATAACTATTTTAAAATAATTTATGTAAATAATAAATTTTAATATATGAATTGGAATTAAATAAATTTTAAATTAAAATAAATAATCATTATAAAACGTAATAAGTAAAATATTATATTAAAAAATAATAATATATTAAAATAAATTATTTTAAAATTATTAAAATTGAAATTAATTTAATTAACTTTATTTTTATTTAATAATAAAATATTATTATATATAACCAGTTATAATTTACTCGTGATTATACATATAAATATTTTTATTTTTATTTTTTAGTTAAATTTCACTGAAATTTATATAAATTCACAATTGGAGTTTATTAAATAAATGATCAAATTTATAAATTTTATAATTTTAGACCATAATAAAAATTAAATAAAAACATATTACTGATTTTTTATAGTTTAATTTGCAGCTAATTTTCTGCTTGGATGAAGATTGATATATTTTCTTTATAAACCATGCAATTTGTAGTTCAAACTTTTAATATAATGTACTTCTAAAACATCAAAATATCATTTTATAAAAAAATATGTTTAGCTCCTTTAACTTCAAAAACTTACTTTTAAAAAGGTAAATTGTAATTTTTAATTAAAACACTTTAAATGTATTTTAAAAATAATTATGACTTTTATATACATTAATAATATTACTATAAAAATAATTATGTTCAATAAAAATACTTATTATATGAAAGACATAATTTCTTAAACTCAAAACAAAATTCAACCATATTTATTATATGAAAGACATATAATTAATTACCATCTTACATGACAATATTTATGTTAGTGTTTAAAAACACAAACAGAATTATATTATTATATAAAAATTTATCAAATTTTTGTTATTATACTAAAAAAGTTAACAATATTTATATTGTATAAAATTCATATTTTACTCTAATAAATTAAAATTAACTTATATATAAATTAAAATATAAAGTTGTAAAGAGTCCAAAAAGCTTTTAAAATAGTTTATAAGTTAATTTCAATGTAAAAAAAAACTCATTTTTTTCTTCTCATATAGAATTTTATGAAAAAGTTATTCAAATACGTAATTAATATTTAAAATAATTCAATATTTAATAGGTAAAAAGTGTAAATTAGTAAGTTATTTAATGATATACCATTTTCTTTGTGTTTAATTATTTATAAAAATATATAACTTAATGATGATTTTACAAAATTTAATAATGGAGCCTAATTTTTATACTTTTTACAAATTTTAAAATTGAATAATGTTTTTCTTTTAAAAAAACTTAGTTAATAACGGCTTAATTTGAAAAGCATCCTCAAGTTGACGGGAAATGTTCCAAATGAGGGAAGACTGAGAAGTAATATGTGACTTCTGCCATTAAATATTTGAATCTTTCTTAACGGGAATGAGAAGACCCAATTAGAAAAAAACAAGTTTATATTTTTATTTTGTAAAATTTTTATAAGGACAGATATAGATATTATATTATCTAACTTGTTATATAGATGTGTAATTAGTTCTTTAATGTGAAATAAATTTAAAACAAAATATTATTGTTACACAAATAACTATAACTAATTACATTGTTCTATAATTTCGGAATGTATTAAATATAATTAATTTATGTTATTATTCTTTTTTTTTCTTTTTTAATCTCATTTAGCTGAAATAGTAAAAAAATACAATATATTTTTACTATCAAATTAAATAATAATTTAATTTATCTGACATCATATAATTATAACATACATATATTGAGACACTACAAGAAAATCATGAAATATAAATAAATTTTATAAACAAAAAAATAATTAGTTGCTATAATGATTAAATTAGAGATCATTTTATAAATTAGTTTTTATTTCATGATTTTCTCGTAGTGCTACAATATCTCATAAATGAAAGCAAATCTTCTGCAAAATACAAGAAGAATTATGGAAACTATTAACAAAATATAAACTACAATATTTTTCCAAGATCCTTAGAGAATAAAAACTTATAAAAGGACACAAGCATCTAGGAGAAGAAAGAAAGCTTCATAGGATTTTTTTAGTTTCTTTTAATCTTTGTAATTCTTTTGTTTTGCCTCCGCATGGAAGATTAAACCATTTTGGTTGATTCCTTTGTAATTTTCCATTGAGTTCTGAGGTTCCGATCAATAAATTTTTTTATTTTTAATTATCTATAGCAGTTTTAATAGTTTAATATACTGGAAAACTAGTTTTTGTGAGAGGTTGTACTTGAACGCATGATTGAGAGTTTCTATATCTTAAACTTTGGTTTCTTAGTTAGTTCGTATTGTTCTAATTAATTTCTTGGGCGCGTGATTCAAGAGAGAGGAGATAAGCATTCTCATGGAGTATACGCATGGAATAAAGTGTGTATTGATTAAACCAGTAGACGCATGCTTTAATAGTGAGTTTCAGTTGAATCATATTGGTGCATGTTCAATCAGGTTTAGTTCTATTGGAGGATTGATAAATGATTAATCTTTAGAGAATTTGTGAAGAATGCAATGGTGAAAGAACTTGGGATCAACCGCTTTTTATTTGCTATTTTAATATTTTTTTATATTTTTTGCACAACTATCAAGATTCGTGGGGAGACAATTTGGGATCATCTGACCACAATTATACTATCATCTCTCTAGTGTTAGACAGGTCTATGCTGGAATCATATTTAATTTGACTGCTAAATGACAACTATCATGCACACATGCAATTGGAACAAAAATATTAAGACATAGAGGAAAATAATAACTTACTCTGATTTAATCACCCTGTGACATAAGAGACGCATTCTTATTATGTAGTTTTGCTTGGTGACAACTCAAGAAAGGTAATATGATGGTGCAAATCTTGAAGTTTAATTCAATAAACATATCTTCTAATAATATAATCAAATAAATTTTGTGTTGATGCAGTGATTGATAGTTAAAAATCCAAGTATAAGTTGAAAGTTTCTCTTTGATTAAAAATGAGAAATTTAAGTAACATTTAAGACAAAATAGACGCACGAGCGTATAACCTTAGGCTTGGTTTAGATTGAGGAGGTGATTTGTGAGGAGGGGAGGGAGTGGATTTGTGAGGATTGAGGAGGATGTGTGAGGATATGTGAGGTTGTTTGGATTGAGGGATGATAAAGTGAATTTATGAGGATGGTTTATTGTAAGTTTACAAAATTATCCTTCTTATTAAAAAATATTTAAATAATGAATTATGATTTTTTTTTTGTAGGTTTGAATTAATTAAATATTTTTAATATATAATATCCATAAATATTTATATTTTTAATAAAAAATTAAAAAATATAATATAAAATATTTTAGTGTTAAATTGAAATAAATTTTCTAAATACATTAAAATTTATGAAAATAATATTCATTTGTTAATTTATATAACTATATATATTGTTGATATTATAATTTTATTTTATTATTTTATTATTTATAATTATATGTTGTTATTAATAGT
>Ga0123342_1002190_pt1 | contig 32696 bp, 15 predicted proteins | sample Turbeawhitnodule_FD_89960 | JGI IMG/M metagenome (GOLD analysis project Ga0123342, IMG submission 89960) | Root nodule microbial communities of legume samples collected from Mexico - Turtle bean Mexico white nodule | ecosystem: Host-associated > Plants > Roots > Nodule | place: Mexico: Nepantla... | reverse complement strand
TTCTGAATCTAGAAAAAGACTTCCGGATTATGTAATCCGGAATATTGAAAAGGGTATTTTTGGAATAAGAAAAATTTATGGGGGTGGCACAAGAAGGTATGGAGGTGCAGGAAGAAGCAGCCTTGTAACTGTTGTCTTTTCTTTTGTTTAGGGTTCATAAAAGTTGAAACTGTTGTGTTGCTATTCTATTCATGGACTTAACCCATCACATTTCACACTCACTATTCCGTTTTGTGGTTAGAATAAAATACGTAAAAATAACAATATGATTAGAAAATAATCAAATAAATTTAAGTTTAATTTATTATATTAGTAAAATAATAATAATAATAATAATAATATAAAAGTAATAATAATGAAATCAATAATACAATAGTGACTAGGTGGTAAAACGGGTCATTTCGACTCGTTATGACCTGATCCGTCATTGACCCGCCAAAAGCGGGACCGGACAGGTTGATCAACCAAAGTTGTACGGATTGAAAATAGTAACTCGTTCCACCATAGGATTGACTGACGAATTGGTCCGTCATTTTTAATTTTTTTTGTAATTTCTTTATTTTATATCTATTTTATATCTTTTTGTAATTCATTGATATCATATTTTAGAAAATAAAAATACAAGAAAGAGTAATAAAATTAAATTAAATTTTAATATTACCTAACAAAATAAAGTAAGTATTGATAATACTTCAATGAATTAAATGATGTATAAAGAAATTAATGTAAATAAAGTTTTATATAAAACATTGACCACCAACAATTTTTATTCCAAAAGCATGAAACCCCTATTTAAAAGTACAAAAAAAAAAAAGTAGACTAGTCTGTGAGTTGGCTCGCAGGTTAGACGAGCCGAACCAATACAGAATGACCCAGAATGACTTGGCTCGCAGGTTAGGCGAGCCGAACCAATACAGAATGACTGATTCAAAAAATTAACTTATCCACCTAAATGATAATGTACCGTCGGACTAGACATGACTCATTTTGTCATCTTAATAGTTACTATAATAATAATAATAGAAATTATGACATCAATGGTATTTATGGTAGTAGTAAATATAAAAAACATTATAAACAAATTTATGGTAGTAGTAAATATAAAAAACATTATAAACAAATAAAAATGTAATGATAGTAACTATGTTGAGAGTGAAGCTAAAGGAGGTAAGAGTACTTATCCCACAAGATTTTTAGAATTCATATTCTATATTTTATTTTATTTTTATCATAAAAAATTAGTGTAGTTTCACTAGGACATTTTTTTAAGAAATAAATATAAAATTAATTAAGAGATAAAAGAGAGAATAAATTAGTATTAATTTTATCATCTTATTTTTATAATTTTTTTATAGTATCAACAATATAAAATCATATATTTTTAAAGTATGAAAATTCTTAGAAAAATACTATAAATTATAATGTATATGTATTTCGGATACTTTTATGACATTTATTTTATAAAATTTTACAATACTATTATTCTATGAAAAATATAAGTTCTTTATTAAAAAAGTTATAAACCCTATCACTGGATAATAACTATTCTGTCATGCTGCTTTTTAACATATATGTCATTTTTTAATAAGAAATATTATACATCAATAACAAAAATAAATCAAATTGTGTTGATATATCGAACCATTTATTACAAATAGACTAAGATCATTATTGCCTCTTATTCTTTCATAGGATAATGGTACTATAATATTTTATACAAGGAGCTTATTTTTCTTTAATTTGTCATAGAATTAAATTAATTAGTTTAGATACAAACTTAGCACAATTAATTTATTGCAATGTAAATGGGTATAGTTATTAATGATAAAAAATTATACAAGTTACAATTTTTTAAAATATTTGATTCGTACTTTAAAATGATTAATTAGGCACTAAAATAAAGTAGAAGATGGAAAATTATAAGAAACTAAATTATTTATTTTATTTTTTAGGGACAAAAGTGTCCGTGTCATTTTTTAAGACTAATTTTTAATTTAGACTTTTATTAAGGTAAATAAAACTTTAACTAATTTTTTTAGTCTTGGTTTTCAACGACAGAAATCCTCACATCTAACTTTCTTTGAATATCTGCGGAATAAAAAAAGTTAAAAAAATTCAGCATAATCAATTATGTTGAAATAGATAATGAATTACGTGCAATAATAATTAATTATCTTTTAAAGTTAATTGATTATATATAAATAAAATAAAATGTTTATGTTTTAATATTATAATATAATAAATACTTTAAATTTTAATAATAATAATAAAGTAATGAAATACTTTAAATTTTAATGCTTTGGAAAATTAATTATTTTAATACTAAATAATTAATCTTACGCATTAAAATAGTATACGATTAGATACAATAACCACTTGGTAAAATTCTCACATTTTCGCTTCTCATTTTCAACTCTCTATGAAAAGATTTTCTCACTTCAATCTTTCTCAATATTTTTCATTGGTTATCTCTTTCACAATCTAATCATATCTCATAGTAGATGAGGAGTTAAGATCATTTTAAACAAATTAGATTTTCAATAAGTTCTTGTCTACTTTAAAAAAAATGTTTTTTACTTTTTATTTTGAATTTTTCATCAATATTGGATGAGTTGATTAATAAAAGTGATAATCTCAACTTGGTTAAGTTTATACTAAAATTTTTTATTATTTGGATTATTTACTCTTAGTCTCTATTATTTTGTGTGGTTCACTTGCTTGAGTTGAACTTTCTTTAGAGTAAGGAGTTACATGTAAAGTTGTTTGTGTGTTTTATAAAACATTAGGATATATGATATAGATGTAAAGGTAACTCAATCATAAGTTTTTTTGGTTTCTATGCAAAGCTTTTATTTTGTTTGAAAACTGTATTTGTATAGACAAAGTGAACCTAGATGCACTACAAGAAAATCGCGAATTATATACGGATTATTACATATGGATCAAAATCTGTATGTAAAGTGAACATTACATACGAATTTTTACATACGGATTCTATTTCGTATGTAAATAGTTTTGCTTTATAATTTCCCCTTATAATTTTCTTCCCTTTTTTTTACTAGATTTTAGCTGTTTTCTTATCCATCTTTAGGTGAGAGATGAAACCCTATACAACCTTTGAGAATATATATCCTGTATTTACTGAGTTCAGGAAAAATCAACAATGGTACGAACTTGTCTTCATATACTTAATTTTTTTTAATACATGCAACTGTACTGTCAACTATTTCCATAATCATGGCTATCTTTTGTTTAGCCATCATAATTATGAATGTATTAATACATGCATACTTACTACAAAACATTTAAAACCAAAATAGGGTTTTCCTTGCCATTCTACCAATCCATAAATTTTAGGTGAGTCCATTTAAAATCACAAAACAAATTAAAGGTAAACATAAGTTAAATCATCATCAACCAAGATAAACTTTACATACACTTCTTTAATTCAAAAGAATCAACCAATATATCAATTCCTGCAAGAATCTCAAAATAGTGTGATTATGTTACCTTCACATCTAGAACATATAACCTAATGTACTATTTAAAATTAAATTAGTTTCCATTACTTGATTAAGGTACTAACACAAGACCAAAATTTCAAATTCGACAAAACTCACTAGCAGGCTAAAACTATACACAAACTCATGATTAACGATTTAAATATACCCTACAATCTTGAATTAACATAAGTTTTTCACTTTAATATTAGAATTTTCATATTTTTAATGAACAACGTACAAAGAGACAAAACACTAAACATCTTAATCTACATGAAGAAAAGTAACATTTGCATCAAGCGAAACTCAAACTATGATACACATTCTCTCTTAATAAACACTATATTTCAATCACTCTTCTGAATCACACTCTCTCGGATTTTGTTGTGGTGGGAGCCTCCAATTGCTTCTTCAACTTCCATAACATCACTCAACTACTCCTTCACCTTCAAATGCCAATTAGATGCTAACTGTAACATCACAAAAGGGAAGATCAGGTGTAGTCTTTGTCATTCTATAATGATTATTTGTATGTTGGTTGTAGAAGAAACAAAATAAATCACCATAAAATGTAAATAATTTCTTTTTTTTCTCAACAATGAACAAATAAAATAAAATGAAACACTTAAGAGGTGTCAAACCCGTATACAAGATGCTCAAAGCCCCCTAAATAGGCTATGAACAAAGAACAAATATTGTCACACAACACCTTTCAACCCCAAACCAAACAACACTCACAACTACAAAATGGGTCACAAATTACAAACCCAAATAACAAAATCAACCAAACCAGCAAAATGGCATAAACACCTAACACAAAACAAAAGGAATCCATACAAAGACTTGACATAAAATGTAAATAATATTACGCTTAATAACTTAAATTTATTTAACAAAAAAACAAAATAAATCACCATATTTTATGTAATATTACGTTTGAAAACCTAAATTTATCTAATGAAAATAAAATAAATCACTATAAAATATAAATAATATTACGTTTAATAACATAAATTTATCTATACCTATATATAAAGGAGATTTTCCTCTTTAACTGTCATTTTATTTTATTCCAATTTTATCCTTATATTTATATTTTATTTTATTATTTTAAAAATATATGAGAGGAGAAATTTGTCATTTTGTGAGCAGATTTGATTTTATATCTCAAAAGGATAACAAAAGAGATACATGGAAATTTTTAAAGCATACATCCACAATGATACAGGTACAGATGAATTGCTTAACACGCTCCTAACCCTATCCATTAAGGTTCTATTGCGCCTTTCTGAAACACCATTTTGTTATGGTGTGCCTGACATTGTGTGTATTTAGCACAAATACTACATTTCTCAAGTAACTTAGCAAATGGACCTGGGTGTTGTCCACTTTCATCATGCTTTCCATAATATTCATCACCTCTATCTGACCATACAATTTTCACCTTTCTGTCTAGTTGTCTTTCCACTTCATTTATATAAACTTTCAAGGCATTTACTGCTTGAGATTTTTCATGTAGTAAATAAACATAACCATATGCTTGAGATTTTCCAAGGCATTATATTTAGATGTGTACTCGCATATTATTGACACAAAAACACACCTAGGTAGAATAAAGAAATGAGGAAGAAAAAGTGCACGAAAATATGAAAGAACAAATTTGAAATGAAAAGAACAAATTTGCAAAGAAATGAGAGGAGAAATGAGAGACGAATAAAAATAATCATAAATAATATATAATCATAAAAAGTGTAACAAAAAAGTTGGTAAAGTAACGAAGAGAATGTGCATACCTAAGAAGAATGGAAAAGTTCTTTTTGTTGAAAGCATGAAACTTTCTTCTTCTTCTTCTTTCCTGCATCATCACACACAATTACACTTTTGGGGAAAAAGGTTCACTTCTTAGATCCAACGTGAATTGAGAAAGTTATATGTTTAATGACGTTGCGGAGAGAAATTCTTGTATGGCGTAAGTGGTTGTTTTGAACCATTGAAGAAAAAAGGGAGAAAGATGGGGTTTGAAGGGAAATGTTTGGTTGAATAACTCAAAAAATGAGTGACTCTCGCTCAAGAATCAAATTCAAGACTGCTGCAATTTTGAATTATGTTTACAATTACCCCATAATTTAAAATTTAAAATTTAAAATTCAAAATTCAAAATTCAAAATTCAAAATTCAAAATTCAAAAATTCAAAATTCAAAATTCAAAATTTAAAATTTAAAATTCAAAATTTAAAATTTAAAATTCAAAATTTAAAATTTAAAAATTTAGAATTTAAAATTTAAAATCAAAATTTCAAAATTTAAAATTCAAAATTTAGTTTTAAAAAATAAAGAAGTCACAATATGACAAATATCTCCTCTCGTATATTTTAAAATAATAAAATAATAAATAAATATAAGGATAAAGTTTAAATAAAATAAAATGGTAGTTAGGTGGGGAACCTTCTAGAGACAGGGAGGGTAGTTGTTGAGGGTAGACAAGAGTCTCACTCTAAAAGAGTTAAATATATGAAGACAAATTCGTACCATTATTGGCTTTTCCTGAACTCAGTAAGTACAAGATATATATTTTCAAAGGCAATATAAGTTTCATCTTTCACCTAAAAATGGAAATGAAAACAGTTAAAATCCAGTACCAAAAAGGAGAAAATTATAAGACAAAACATATCACCTTAGCTCTTGTAAGAACAATTTTTCCAGAGACAAAAATAAGTAAGACTATTTAAATAATCATCCACACTATAATGAAATACAACCAATACATCAAATGATGTTGAGAACTTTATCAACAACATAGTTCATCTTACATAGTTTAACTAGATGCAACCAATACATGAGATGGAGATAAATTCTATTAATAATATAATGCATCGTACCCCTTTTAATCAAATGCAACCAACACAATAAACAATGTATAAAAAATATTAATATAATGTCATTGCAAAAATGAAAGTCTATAAAATATTATGAAGACAAATTTGTACCGTTGTTGGTTTTTCCTGAATTCAATAAGTAAAGGATATAGGTTTCCAAAAGACAGTATATGTCTCATCAATCACCTAATAATGGAAATGAAAATAGCTAAAACCTAGTAAAAAAAGGGAGGAAATTGTAAGAAGAAATTAAAAGGCAAAAGTATCACTTTAGCTTTGTTACAACAATTTTTAAAAAGACAAAAATAAGCAACACTATTTTAGGTTTCCTCACACGGTAGATTGGACCTGGAAACAGTTCTGGTTCATATTATCACCACAAACAAGCAAATTGTGTGATAGTAATATGAACCAGAGTTGTTTCTAGGTCTAACCTACCATATGAAGCAACCTAAAATAGTCTTGCTTATATTTGTCTCTGGAAAAACTGTTCTCACAAGAGGTAAGGTGATATGTTTTGTCTTATAATTTCCTCTTATAATTTCTTCACTCTTCTTTTTGTATTTAATTTTAGTTGTTTTCGTTTACACTTTTAGGTGACAGGTGAGAATGATAAGAATTTTGTTTTGTTTGTGGTTTATTTTCACTTTAGCTGTTTTCATACTATGCCATACATACCTCATATTTATATTGTATTCTTGATTGAAGATTCGTCTCAATTGCAAGCCATTGTAAAAATATAATTACCAAATTGACTATGGTGTTGTCCACTTTTATCATACTTTCCATAATATTCACCACCACTATCTGACCTGACAATTTTCACATTTCTGTCTAGTTGCATTTCCACTTCATTTATATAAACTTCCAAGGCTTTCACTGCTTGAGATTTTTCATGCAGTAAATAAACATAACCATCTGCTTGAGATTTTCCAAGACATTATATTTAGATGTGTACTCGCATAATATTGATAAGAAAACACACGTAGGGAGGATAAAGAAGAGAGGGAAAAAAGTGCTATGCAAAGAAAAGAACAGATGTGCAGAGAAAAAAAGATGAGAAATGATAGATGAATAAATATAATGATAAATAATATATAATCATAAAAAGTGTAACAAAAAGTTGGGTAAAGTGAAGAAGAGAATGTGCATGCCTAAGAAGAATGGAAGAGTTCTTTTTGTTGAAAAGCATGAAACTTTTTTTTTCTTCTTCTTCTTTCCTGCATCTTCACACACAGATACACTTTTGGGGAAAAGGATTCACTTCTTAGATAAAACATGAATTCAGAAAGTTACATGTTTAATGACGTTGTGGAAAGAAGTTCTTGGATGGCGTAAGTGGTTTTTCTAAACCGTTGCAAAAGAAAGGGATAAAAATTGGATTTGAAGGAAAATGTTTGGTTGAATAACTCAAAAGAGGAGTGACTCTCGCTTAGTTTTTGAAGTTGGGAGAGATGATAACAAGATCAAGAATCAAATTCAAGACGACTGCAATTTTGAATTATGTTTACAACTAGCGGGAACATTGGCGCTTTCGCGCCTGTGTATCCTCATTTTTTATTTTTATCATTACAACACATGTGACATCATTAAGCAATAAACCAAAAATTCATCCTCAATCGTTCAATCAACATTAATCATGAAATATATTATATACAAAAGGAGAAAAAATAATGAAATATGCTTATATTTTCTTTGTCTTTGACCCACAAAGAGACTTAGTCAAATCGTTTTGATCCTTTACCACCATCGTCAACCACTTCCCCTTCATATCCTCCATCGCCGCCACCCTTTTATTCTTAACCCTCCAAATCAAATCCAAAAAATGAACCATTTTTTTCTATTCACAAACAAAACTACCAACCTTTCACTACTCTCTCCCGTGGATGTAGAAGCGCATGCAACACGCACCGAATCCAGATTACACACCGCTCTTAACAGTGTTACTTCACATTGGAACCTTGTGCTTGTGGGTAAGCACGACAGTGATAGGAACGCGCACGAAAAATAGTGTCTAAGGGTTAAGTGTCTTCCTCATTCTACGTTCTTCTAACTAAAGTTTCTCTCTTTGAAGATTGTGAATAAGTAAATCAAATTGGAAGTAACTTTTTCGTAAAACATGAGAAAATGAGAATATAATTTAGTCACTGTTCTGTATGATTTTATTTAAATCTATAAAATTGTTTTCAAAAAACGTCTTATGATCAAGGACTTTCATCACTTACCCTTTGCCCCTTGTTGAGTCCTTCTTAATCATTTAGTCACATGTTTCAATCACAATTTCATAAGAAAAATGTCAAATTATTAGTGTTTCACAAATTGAAATGCGCATAAATAGAATTACCGATTGTTGTGATGGTGCCTGCAACTTCTTTTGTTAAGTCTTTTCCTTCCATCTAGTCACATACTTCAATTACAATTTCATAAGACAATGCTCAAATTAGGGTTCCACAAAAATTAATCAAAACATAATAAGAGAAAGAGAAGTGAGAATCAAAGTATGTTTTTACATGAAAGAAGAAAGGAAAGAGAAAAGAAAATGGGAAGTATGGTACAGAAAAGAAAGTGTGAAGTAGGGTGAGTAAGTGAGTTTATGCGTAGTGAAAATATTCATATCCAACAGAGATTAAAGACAACTTCTTGAATCAATTTGAAAACTATAATTATATACATTTTTCATAAAAAAATTCAAATAAAAAATTTGTTTCCAATTTTTTACCTAATATATTTAAAATTTTGAAAATTTAAAATTTTTGAAAAATTTAAATTTTTTTTCAAAATTTAAAGTGTTTCGAAAAGGCTTTAGGTTTGAAAATTTAAAAATTTAAAATATTTGAAAAAAATAGAAAATGATGCAATATCCATAATAATAATAAAAAATCAAATCAAATATTGATATAAGAATAAAATAGGAAAAGAACTAAGAGAAGTTAAAGAGGGAAATCCTTTATATAGAGGTATAGAATACTCCATAATTCAAAATTTAAAATTTAAAATTCAAAATTCAAAATTTAAAATTTAAAATTCAAAATTCAAAATTTAAAATTTAAAATTTAAAATTTAAAATTTAAAATTCCTAATTTAAAATTTAAAATTCAAAATTCACACTTTAAGATTTAATATTTAAAATTTAATAATTCAAAATTTAAAATTTAAAAATCAAATTTAAAATATAAAATTTAAAACCAAAATTCAAAATTCAAAGTTTAGTTTTTAAAAATAAAGAAGTCACAAAATGTCAAATATCTCCTATCGTATATTTTAAAATAATAAAATAAAACATAAATATAAGGATAAAATTTAAATAATACAAAATGATAATTATGTGGGGAACCTTGAGGGTAGTTGTTGAGGATAGACAAGAGTCTCACTCTGAAAAAAGTTAAATATATGAAGACAAATTCATACCATTATTAGTTTTTCTTGAATTAAATAAATATATATATATATATATATTATTTTTATTTTTTCAAAGGTAGTATAAGTTTCATCTCTCACCTAAAAAATAGAAATGAAAACAGTTAAAATCCAATAAAAAAAATTATAAGACAAAACATATTACCTTACTATCAATATACAAACACATCTAAAAGTATATGGTGAAATACCAGTTAGCATCAACTTTATATATCATAATTTCGACTAAAAAGCATACAAATATTTTTTTTTTAAACATAGCAAAATGAACCCTTAAGAACATAAAGGACAGAATAGGACTTTTTAAACTTTGATAACCTATTTAATGTTTAAAAATAAAGTGTCAAATTAAGATCTTTAAAACTCAATGTACTATAAACGGAAAACTAAAAACTAACATTTTGGCAATAAAATATAACTTGGCTAATATTAATTTATAAAAAAATACCTATCATAAGTTTTGTTTAACATATTATAACGTAAATATTTATATTTATTATTACAGTGACATATAAACTTAAAAAATATAACTTGTAATTTTTTTTTATCTGTATCAGGAAGTAATTATACAAATAAAATATTTGTTTCAATTTATATTTTAATTTTTTTTTAAATATATTAATTTTAATTTTAGAAAAAAAAATATAATTTACATCAGTTCTTAGTAAAAAAAACATATATCCAAACACATCTTAAATATGTGGCCATCCAAATTGCCAAAAAAAAACAACACAAATAAATATTTTAAAATATAATGTATCAAAACAGTATTAACCGTAATATTATTAAGGTGATCTCTTTTATCTTATTGTTAATATCTATATGATTTAGTGTGTTATCTTATCTATAAATATAAATATGGATGTGAAGAGTGAAATGTTTGAAGGAGAAAGTGTGAAAAGAGAAAAGAAAAGTAAGATTTTGTAGTGAGTTGGAAAGGAAGAAACCGTTTAAAGAAGAAGAAAGGAAAAAGAATGGAAGTGTTGAGTGAGGAATGGTGGAATGAGACGAATGCTTTGTTTTTGGAAGTGTTCCCTAACATCCAAACTCAGACTGCCACCTCGGACAAGATCAATGGTCCTCCAATAATGTTGTCGCTGCCGGAAACAACTCTCCTCTCCGGTCACCCTCATCAAGACATTGTGGAAGCTCCTTTAGTGTTGGCACCGTCTCAGACATCCAAAGAGTGTCGTATCCAGGTTCAGTCCAATAAACGAAAAAGAATTACTTGGACCATGGAAGAGCATAGGTACTTCTATAATATCAATATTCTTTTTATACTTTTATTTTTACAATAACATTATATTAGAGTTTCATATTAATTTTTAATTTATTTTAATCTCATTTATTTTTTCATCATAGGTTGTTTTTGGAAGGACTTTACATATACGGGAGAGGATATTGGAAAAAGATTTCATATTACATTCAAACAAAAGATGCAACTCAGGTGGCGAGTCATGCACAAAAATATTTTATGCGTAACAATATATCACAAGAGAAAAAGAAAAGAAAAAGCATTCATGACATGGTGTTAAGTCAACCAATACAAGTACACTTCAATCCTCCTATCAACATGTCCCATCCAGAACATCTAAATCCTGTTAATATGTCTCATCAAATACCACCAATAACAGAAATGATGCAGTCAAATCATATCAACCATATAAATCATCATCCACAATATAATGGAATACATCAAATGATGGAGAGCAATTCTATCAACAACGTAGTATATTCTACACAGTTTCATCAGATGCAATCAAGATGGAGATGAACTCTATTAACAATATAATGCATCCCACATAGTTTAATCATATGCAACTATATATAATGTATAAGTTGGTCATGAGGATTCAATTTGTTAATATTTAATTTGTTGAATATCCTTTTGTATATAGATCCATGTATATTTATATGATTTTTTATGTTTGTGTTTGATTGAAATTGGATTATTTATGGATTGCTACTTAAATTGTTTCCTTATGTGTATATTTTCTCATATTAGGAATTTATTTCAATCATTATGTATTATTTGTGTGGTGATTTATTTTGATTATATTGTATACATGAACAAATATAGATAAAAGTGCAAGAAAAAAAATAGAGATTTATTTTTAACTTTCCTTTGTAAATATATGTACTTTGTGTATGTTTAATGTATTTTGGTACATCTTATACCTTCCAGATGCCCTCTAAAGTACAATGGATAGTTTTTTTTAATAGTTTTTTTACCATGCTAGAACTCTCTCTCTTCATACACACATAATTAACAAAATTGGAATTATAGATTTAATAAAGAGTAATTTTAGTTAATTTTTAGTTTTATTATTATTTTATACATTATCGTATTAAAATACAAAAATGAATTAAGGGGTGACGACTGACGTTTTAGTTTGCTGTTTTTGCAGGTTGAAGGAGGAATCTACTAGTCATTATTGCCTGCCTCGTTTGGGGTCAATGTTTCGCGTGATTAGGAGTGTCGTCGGCCGCTTCCATTTATCCTTTTGCTCACTTCTTGCAATTTTGTAATGTTATAAAGCCGTTTAATGCTGGGAAGTGTGTGGATCTCGATGGTTAGAGAGATTTGGTGTCATAAGAACAAGTTATTTTTAAAGGAGGTGTGGTGGATCATTCTGAAATCTTCACTTTGGCTCGATTGAAGGTTTGGTCATGGGTAACTTCTAAAATACCCTTTGCTTGCTTTTCCTTTTCTGACTGGTATCTTGCTCTTTTATCGTGTTTGAAATCGATTTAATTGGCATGATCCAGTTTAAGGTGATAGGTATCTCTATTTTGATGGTTGTTGGTTTTTGTGGACTGTTGGGTTGGTAGTTGAGTTGGTGGCTAAGGTCTGTTGTTCTATTTTGCCTCTTATTATGGTTGCAGATTGTAATGGGTTTGTTTTGAGATTGTACGGGATTTATAGTGGTAGATTATTTTTTAGTCTCTCATAAATTGGTTCTTATTATATAAGTATGTATAAGGATTGAACTACCTTAAATGATTCCTGTTATTCAATCTTTATTGTTGATAAAAAAATTGTGTAATTTATTTAAAGTATAAAAAAAATACCCATGAATTTCTTACCAGTTTCTCAAAACCTATAAAATTCATCATAAATAATATCGAGTTATAAAATTTTATATTAGACTTACTATATATAGACTCGAACACTGGAAGTCAAAACTCGTCGTTCCACCGTGATGTTTGGTAAATTTTTAAGGACACAAAGCAAAATATTTATAATTACATTCAAAATGGAAATAAAGACTTTTATTATATAACGAACAAAAAACAACCGTATCATATAGTCATTAGAACCAATCATATTATACTGTTTTTTAAATCAGGAGATTATTTAAATAAATTAAAGCAGAAAATGATATTTTAATTCAAAAATCTGTTTTTTTATTAAACTAGATAATTTTTGTTCACTAAAATATTCATATTTATTTATTTATTTTCCTTTATCGAACACATCTGTAGAAAAAAAAAAGAATAGTTATTGCGTCTGGCATATTTATTTATTATTAACCTCGTGCCTCTGGTAACATATTCACGTGATGTAATCAGCCATAATAATTCCCCAAAAAGTGTTGGAAAAACTTGCTACTACTTCAATGAAATCACACTTTCTACTTCCCTTCAAATCAACAAAACACAAAATAAAAAATTCACTTTTTTCAAATATAAAATTTGAATTCCACGAAATATAATTTAAAATAATAACGTTGATTCGGATTCACCCACCAGAAAAAATTGTCCCATTTTTTTGTTATAAAAGTGGTTTCATGGAATTTTCTTCTCAAAAAACATGTTTTTTCATGATGAACTTTGAAGTCAAATATTTTCTTAAAAGAGTAAGTTTTGTGACTGGTGTGATCCACTTTCTGGTAGCATATGTTATCTTTGACTAGAGACAAACCAAAATTGGGTTTCTTTTTGTGTTGATGGAATTTGATCTGATGATTATTAGGGTTACCCTTTGGTTCTTGAATTCAGCAGAGGGAAAGTGTGATTAGGTTGTAAGAAAACAAAAGGGGAAGAACAATGGAGTGGTCCAAGAAAGAGAAAGAAGTGAATATATTTGGATAGAATATAGAAAGAAGTACATAAAAGAAAACAAAAAAGTGCTAATTCTGGAGCATTCACTTTATAATTGAACATGGAAAAGGACTGCACATTATATAGCCTCAGCTTTATACATTGCAAACCCTATTTATTGCTCAACTTCTTTTAAAGCTGCATTAGCTGAACCTCATTGTTGCTATTTTTCAAACATTTTTTTAAATTGTATTAATCTATACTATTCATTTTGAATCTTAAATGGAATACGTACAGGTGGAAAAATAAAATATCTCAATGTAACGATAGAAACTGATCAAACCGAAACACGATATCAAGGAGTTACTATGCATGTTCGTTATTAACTGACTATCCAGCCCCCACGCAGCTAAAAATTCATAAGTCAACATTATAAATAGAACTCTGGTAGAAAGAATAAGGTATGTTTTTCACCTCCTACAAGAAAACACTGAAATCATAACATTGACTTGAACGTCGGAGTGTAATCGCAGGTCAGACACCGACCGACGGAATACCTACAACAAAGGAAGGAAGCTTAAAGAAACTCAACGACAACTCACACATCAACAATTGGGTATCCAATGGACAGGTATTACTTGGACTCCTCCACCCCGTCCAGGTACATAATAAAAGTAAAAAAATTAAATAATATATAAAATAATATTGTTTAAATACTTTTATTAAAGCTTGTACTAGTGAGGTAATAAGTATAGCTCCAACAAAAGACTTAACAATGTGCTAAGGAATATCATATAATAAATATTCATAAACTCTGATTAATAGATAATTGAACTTTATTAAATTTAAATTAATCATCATATAACTAAATGTTTAAAACAATCATTATAAATCTTAATGATAAAAATACTCGAAATCTAATCACAAATTTATAATCGTAATTCAAATTTAAATTATTTTGATATATAGAAAATCTATGAGAGAAGCATGTTCTATTATAATTACTAAGTTCTTTTTAGTTAATTTACTTCTAAATTTTCTTGAGCAATAGCTTGTTGTGTCTGTCAATGTGTGAAGACTCTATAATTGTGTCAGAATCGTAGCACGTGCCACCAACTTTCTCAATCCTTTTATAATGTAATGAAACTTTTTAATTATTAAACATCTTTATGACTCATAATAAAATCATTAACTTTTACACAATAGTACCTAGAACTTGTTCAAATTGTGTGGAAAAATAACTAATATTTCTCTTGAAACTACGATTGATAAAAGAAATAAAAAATCTTAAAGAGAAAAAGGAGAAAACCTTTTTAACATTCTCATCATTGAAGTATAATTAAACCTTTTTACTGTGTTAATTATAACGAAATCATTTTGGATTTGTTTTTGCCTATTTTGCTATTCTCACCCATCACATGATGATATTTTTTTTTATATACCTATTTGTAGTAACAGAAAAATGCTAATTTTCCTCTCCTTCCATTTTTTAAAATGTTTATGTATTTTTGCCCTTTTCCTTTATTTTTTAAGGGTACCCTTCCAGAAAAAAAAAAAAAAAACATATTGAGCTCAATGATGTATTGCTATTAGACTGCTTAAAGAGGAAAAAAACTAAATGGAAGAAATAACAAAAAGTACGAATATGTCTCTATACTCGTTTACTTTTGTTGAAGAAATGACGTTGACTAAAAATATCATAATATATAATTAGAATACAATCATCATCTTCTTATAAAATTAAATTATATATAACTTTATTTGCTAATATGATATAAAAAATAAAGATTATTATGAAAAGATTTATTATAATTGTTGTGCTATTTGCTATTATTTTTTCTATTTTAAAAAAAGTGTATTCACATAACTAATAATATAACAAAATTAAAATATATAAACAGATTCAAATCTAACGTTCTAATATTTTTTTTTAAGATTTAATTAAACATAAACTCATTTAATAACAACTTTTATTTTCATTTATTATTATTTTTAGGAACAATTAATATGATAACAACAATTTTTTTTTAAACGAATGTTTGCATCTCTCCTAATACTTTTTCAGTTAATTTTAAAGTTGACAAGACTTTGACATTTAAATGTCTTCTAATCTCAATTAACTAAATGAAACAAGCATCAAGAACAATCTAATATTTCTAGCATTTTCTATAATTTTTCTTATTAGTATTTTTTTTTTGTTGAGTTTTGTACTTACAATATAGTCAATCAAAAAGATTTAAGCTAATCTTAATGTAAATTAAGACTATTTTGGACCCTTAAAAATGTTATAGTAATGGAGGTATATTAGAAAAATTCAAACTCATCTTAACATAATTATGTGCATGACATTTCTATAACTAATTAAACAATGATAGTTACTTAAAACTAATTACTTTACTTAAACAATAATTAAATCAAGATTAAGAATAAATAAACAACTATCCCAACATATTTATTATTACTACATTAAATATTATCACATATACACTAGTGGTGTAATTTCTTTGCATGCACATCCCCTCAACATATTTGAGTTTATAAATTTTTCTTCACCCATAATAATAATAAAAACTTATATCCATTTATTAATTAATATATTGTTATTTTATTTATAAGGTATAAAACAATTCTTTAACACTAATTTAAATTTTTATATAAATTATTTTCACAAAGTTTTAATTTAATTGCATACTAATCTATTATAAAAAATGTTGTATAATATTAGACACGAGTAAGTAACTTATTATTCAGCATTATAGTTAAATTCACAAACCCCAACTCAATACTTTGGTTTACCAACCACATTATCAGTGATATTTTCTATTTTTTTTTTCATACAAAATTGTAGAAGATAAGTTTCTTATAAATTCTTATATAAATCTTGTAAACTCTCTTGAATTATGAAAATACATAGTATAGTATGTGAATGGTAAATTTTATTAATTTGAAAAGAGAATCCATTGAACAAATTAGAACTCATATATTTAATGAGATAAAAAAAGTACTAAATAAAAATATTAATTATAGATTTTTTTTAAAAAAATAAGACAAATTATCATTTTTATTTTTAAAAATATAAACTAGTGAGAAATTAGTCTACAAACAAAAAATTATTTTTATAAATTTTATAATTCAATATCAAATTGATCATGACTAAATAATATAAAACTTATCACCAATAGTATATCTTATTAATAAAATATCTGTAAAATTTAAAGGACAAAGAGTAGTTTTGCTGATTCATTGAAAAACAAAAATGGAGATGCAATGCAACAGATGAATAGTGAAGTTTGAGAAGGTGAAAGAGAAGGTGAAAGAGAAGCGCGTGGAACACTCTTGTCTTATGATTTAGCAGAAGTACTACATTGGCATTGGCATTGCTATTGTTTTGTGTGTAGAGTCCCATAGACTAGAATGACGGCTACCATTTATGTTTCTTCCTTCTCTCTCTCTCTTCATAAAACCCATTTATGTCTTTCCCTTAGCTTCACGCCAAACGCCTGCACTCTACTCTACTACTCTCTCCTCTTCTGTGACTTCTTCACTCAAAACCCAAACATGCCCTTATCCCATTCTTCACCATAGTTGCTCACTTCTATCTCTTCCATCTTCATCCTTGTCTCCCTTCGTTTCCAATGAAAGGTGTGTTGCCTTTTCTTGGCAAGCTCAGAAAGCACTTTCTGTTGCTTCTTGTGGCAATGGAGCTCCTGCTGCTTCCTCTCTCTCCTTTTGCTTCTCCTCTCAGTGATGAAGGTGTGTGTGCACTCTCACTTGAGACACCCCTTTTGTTCATTTGTTTCCTTTGCATGGCCCAGAGAGAAAACAAAGAGTTTCTCTTCCTTTGGTGCATGTGGGTGTGTACGAGGATCATGTTTGGTTTATGTTGGAGGGTTAAAAATGTAAGCTTGGTCGTTTTCATGGGGTTTCCTTGAGGGATGAAATGATTCTAGAGTGACAAATGAGTTCACCTGTTTTGGGTGGAGTTTGGTAGAAATTTTTATTTTTATTAATGATAGTTTCATTTGTCTTTTTAATGTAGACATTGTAGAAGAAGTATACGACAAAAATGATAACGAAATAAATAAAGGAGCAACAGTTTTAAACTCTGAAGTTTTTTTTTCTTTCAAATAGTGTCATTTCTTGTGATTTGGTGCTGAACTATTCATGTTTACTGTGTGCTTGGCGGCTTCTGTTTTATTGGTGTCTGGTGATTTTTTTGGCGACTTAGCAGAACTTTGTTTTTGAGGCTTATATTTTGGTGTAATGTGTGGATTTTGTTTCGTTTGAGAAGAACTAAACTCAGTGCTTTGTGAGTTGATCTACTAAGCTCCAAGTGTTCTTTGAATTGAATGTAACAAATGCATGCCTTTTGAGTAAAAGGCAAGTTTTTTTATCCCATTAGTTTGGGGTAAAAAATATAAAAAATTAATATAGGATAAAGTAATAGCTAAACAAGAATGATCAAGTGTTCAATTATGCATTTAATTTTTCATTGTTGTATTTTAGGTCTTGTTCTGATACTTTTATGTTTGTATTAATATTAAATATTAATGTCTACCCTTGCATATATCTTCTTATGTAGCTTCAACGGTAACTTAAACTAAAAAAAAAAACTCGAGTCCTCTTAGTTAATAACCCAAACCTGAATCTGTAAAGGATAATCTTTTAATTTACTAGTCCCTTTTATCTCTTTCACTCTCTTTTTTTCATTTGCTAGATAAAGGTAAACTACTTGTATTCGTTAACATTTTTACTGTAGTGTTTATATCTTAATTTGTCTTATTTTCATTTGTTTAAATTTTCATTTGTTCAAAAGCAGGTTTTGAACCTATTTTCTTAATTTATCCTTATGTTTAATTAATATTTCTAAGCTATATTATAATTACAATCTATAAATGAGAATATTTGACAAGATATTATGTTGGAAATTACATAAGAATGGATGGTAAGATGGTTTGTATTGATTGTGGAAAATACAAAAAGGTGTACCTTTTGATTTTGATGTGTGTTTTTGAGATACATGTATATGAAGATAGTTGCATGTAGAGTCATATAGTGTGTCAATTCTTTTAGTGTTCAAATAATATAACTAATTCATTTTATTCATCCATGAGGTTTTGATTTGCTTGACTTTTCATGCACGTGAAAATGTATATAGGACAAGCATTGATGAAGATTAAGGCTTCATTCAGCAATGTAGCAGATGTTCTGCATGATTGGGATGATTTGCATAATGACGACTTCTGTTCCTGGAGAGGAGTCTTGTGTGACAATGTCAGCCTTACTGTTCTTTCTCTGTTAGTCTTCTATCTCTGAACTTTTCAATTGCATTAATCTCTCTGATTAGCCACATTTTCGAAGATTGAACAACTTACAATGCTTCTTCTTGTTTCTATAGAAACTTGTCAAACTTGAACCTTGGTGGGGAGATACCACCGGCCATTGGTGACTTAGGAAACTTGCAATCCATGTAAATATTATATATTTTGGTTAATTTGATGACACTTTTTTTTCTCTTAGTTTTTTTTTTACATTTAACCTGAATCATGCACTTCTGGCATTGACAGAGACCTGCAGGGGAATAAACTAACTGGTCAAATTCCGGATGAAATTGGGAACTGTGCTGCACTTATTCATCTGTATGAACCATGTTATGGTCTTGATTCTGTTTACTTATTTGTATGTTGTTTTTTCACATTGTTGAAATTTCCCATGATGCAAATGCTGATCACATTATTTTCTTCATTTTATTTGGAAGGGATTTGTCTGATAATCAGCTATATGGTGATATACCTTTCTCCATATCAAAACTAAAGCAGCTTGTGTTCCTGTAAGATTGAAATTAGAATTTGTATTCAATGTTTTACTTTGGTTTTCATTCTACTACAAGTCCTGAGTTGAGCTGGTGAATGCAGGAACTTAAAGAGTAATCAGTTGACTGGTCCTATCCCTTCAATTTTAACCCAAATTCCTAACTTGAAGACTCTGTAAGTTCTCACTTTGTCATCTTTGCCATATAGAAAATAAATATATGATCCAATGTGAGGCATGTGATAGTTAACAAGTCTTTATGTTACGAAGTTATAACTGTGACTGGAGCTTTTCCCAAAGTTCTAAGAATTGTATGGTTATGTTTTCAGCGATCTTGCACGAAATAGACTCACTGGTGAGATTCCAAGGCTACTCTACTGGAATGAAGTCTTGCAGTACCTGTGAGTTCTTCTTTAATCTCTTTTTATTGTATCGTTATTTACATTTTCAGCTATTACATGTTTCTTTTTACATCTTAATATACTCTGCAACTGTATTTTATAAAAAATGGTTGAAAGCTTACATGGTTTTGTATCCTTCGTATTATATAATCATGTGATAGCGGGTTGCGAGGGAACATGTTGAGTGGAACTCTGTCGCCTGATATCTGTCAATTAACTGGTTTGTGGTATTTGTGAGTATTTGATTTGATCCCTTTCAATGAGGTTTCTCTTTTTTTTTTCTTTTCTTAACATTCTTTTAATCTCTGGTTTATTAAGTTTGTTATTTTGTTCTGTTTTACCTGACTTCTCAGTGATGTGAGAGGCAATAATTTGACTGGCACCATCCCTGACAGCATTGGAAACTGTACAAATTTTGAAATATTGTATGTTACTTCACTGGTGCTTTTAAGTGAGGCATTATAGTTGGTTTTGTCCAAATTGTAACTTATCCTTTTGAATGAATTTCAGGGATCTGTCATATAACCAGATTTCTGGGGAGATTCCCTATAATATTGGATTTCTTCAAGTAGCTACTTTGTGAGTATATGGCGGTGAACCTGTTACTAATGTTTTGTTGGGATAGCAGATTATCTTCTTAATATCTTATATCACTTCCTGGTAGATTTGTTTTTGTCATTTTGTATCCTTGAATTGTATAGAATGCATGAATCGTGACTTTTCTTTCCAGGTCACTTCAAGGAAATAAATTAACTGGTAAGATTCCGGAAGTCATTGGTTTAATGCAAGCCCTTGCCATTTTGTAAGTATACTAGAACACTGTTTCTGAAAATAATTTTGGTTCACTGAATCGTGTATAATCTGTACTTTCTCATTGCGGCAGGGATTTGAGTGAGAATGAGCTGATAGGACCCATCCCTCCCATACTAGGCAATCTGTCTTTTACTGGCAAGCTGTAAGTATAATCCCACACAAAGTAATAACTTCTATTAGTAATGACTTGTCTAAGTTTCTGTCTTCAATCACTTAGGTACCTTCATGGAAACATGATTACTGGACCAATACCTCCAGAACTTGGCAATATGTCAAGACTAAGCTACCTGTGAGTTGATCTCCAATTGATTGACTTCATTATGTCCTGCTTTGTTCATGAAGTTAAAAGAACATTTTTTTTTACAGGCAATTGAATGACAATCAACTAGTTGGCCAAATTCCCGATGAACTTGGGAAGCTTGAACACTTGTTTGAATTGTGAGTTTGGATCGTTCTGTCCCATTACCATTGCATTTCTCAGTTTGATGGTGTGTTAATTTGCATCAATTAATGTCATCTAGGAATCTTGCCAATAATCATCTTGAAGGATCTATTCCACTTAACATTAGCTCCTGTACGGCCTTGAATAAGTTGTAAGAATTCTGAACTCTAGTTTGAAATTTTGTGGATTGAACATTCTTTATTTTTCATTACCTTAGCTTGGAATATGTCCAATCATTTGTTTACTTTTGCAGTAATGTGCATGGAAATCATTTAAATGGTTCAATTCCTTTGAGCTTTAGCAGCCTTGAAAGCTTGACTTACTTGTATGTTTCATCTTACTGTGTTTAGACTTCTTTCATTCTTTTGTAGTAGATCCCTTCCCAATTTATCAATATAATGAGAGTTTTTTTGAATTGCCAGAAATCTTTCTGCGAACAACTTCAAAGGGATTATACCTGTTGAGTTAGGTCATATAATAAATCTTGATACGTTGTAAGTTCCATGAAACTATATCCAACCTAACAAAATTGCTATATATGCTGAACTTTTTGTTTTGTTTTAGGGATCTATCTAGCAATAATTTTTCAGGGCATGTTCCAGGGTCTGTTGGTTATCTTGAGCATCTTCTAACCTTGTAAGACAAATGCTGCTACTAAACAATTTGATCTACCTCATGCTTTGTGTTTCACTTGTGACATTTTCACATTGTATTTAGGAACTTAAGCCATAACAGTCTTCAGGGTCCCTTGCCTGCTGAATTTGGAAATCTTAGAAGCATACAAATTATGTGAGTTTTGTTGCACTTTTTAAAGGTTAAAATTCACTTGAGTCCTATTATATTATTTGTTGCTATGGTTTTAAGGATCCATAATAATTTGTTTTTGTCCTCCAGTGACATCTCATTCAACCATCTCTTGGGTAGTATCCCTCCAGAAATTGGCCAGCTGCAGAATCTTGTGTCTCTGTATGTTAAGCAATGATGTATTACCTAGTTGATTTTTTTAAACTACTCATTCAGAATAATATTTTATTCATTTCTCTGGAATTCTGATAGGATTTTAAACAACAATGATTTGCGTGGGAAGATTCCAGATCAGCTTACAAATTGCTTAAGTCTGAACTTCCTGTGTGTATTCCTAGCAGCTAGCCATTGCCTCCTTTTTTATTATTTTCTTCAGATTTGTGTGAGTGGTTGCTCTAAATGTTTTATTTTATTTGTTAGGAATGTCTCATATAATAACTTATCCGGGGTCATTCCTCTAATGAAGAACTTCTCACGGTTTTCAGATGACAGGTATTGAGGGAAACTGTCGGATTTTCTTGGTTTCTTAATCCATTTATCAATGACTTTTAATGTGATATGTTGCAGCTTCATTGGAAATCCATTATTATGCGGAAATTGGTTAGGATCCATATGTGATCCTTACATACCAAAATCCAGAGGTGTGTGGCATCCATCTGAGATGACTTGATAGTTACAATTATATCTATGATGATTATATTTATACATAAGCATTGGTTTGTGAGGGGTAAAATGTTATTGAATACAATTTTAATAATGGACTTTATTTTGTACTTCTTTGTTCAGTGGTTTTCTCAAGGGCTGCAGTTGTTTGTCTCATAGTTGGTACCATCATATTATTGGCGATGGTAACTGTTGCTCTCTACAGATCAAGCCAATCCATGCAATTGATTAAAGGATCCAGCGGAACTGAGCAAGGTATGTTCAACATAAGAACTTCTTAGGTATTCTGTTTAGTATTGTTATGTGAGCCAAATTCTCATTTGTTTTTCTCTTCTTCCTTCTCTTCAGGACCACCCAAGCTTGTAATTCTTCATATGGGCCTGGCCATCCACACTTTTGATGATATTATGAGAGTTACCGAGAATCTCAATGAGAAGTATATTGTAGGATATGGTGCCTCAGGTACCGTGTACAAGTGTGTTTTGAAGAATTCCCGGCCAATTGCAATTAAACGACTATACAACCAGCATCAACACAACTCAAGGGAGTTTGAGACAGAACTTGAAACTATTGGCAGCATCAGACACAGGAATCTTGTCACTTTGCATGGTTATGCTCTAACTCCTAATGGAAATCTTCTTTTCTATGACTACATGGAGAATGGCTCTCTGTGGGATCTTCTTCATGGTATATTTACTTACACTCGAATCTTATTTTTAAGGTAAATCGGTATGAAGGTAGCTTAAGATTGTTTTTATGGCTTAACTTTCTTTTCTAACAGGTCCCTTGAAAAAGGTTAAACTTGATTGGGAAGCACGCTTGAGGATTGCTGTGGGAGCTTCTGAAGGACTTGCTTACCTCCATCATGACTGCAATCCTAGAATTATTCACAGGGATATTAAGTCCTCAAATATCCTGATAGATGAGAACTTTGAAGCTCGCCTGTCTGATTTTGGCATTGCCAAATGTTTATCAACTACAAGAACTCATGCATCAACGTCTGTGCTTGGGACAATAGGCTATATTGACCCTGAGTATGCCCGGAGTTCTAGGTTGAATGAAAAATCCGACGTGTATAGCTTTGGTATTGTTCTACTTGAGCTACTAACTGGGAAGAAAGCAGTGGACGATGATTCCAACTTGCATCACTTGGTAAGTATTTTCTGCATTTTTTTTCTGACGATTAAGTCTTTAATCAAGCAGAATAGTGTCTGTAATCTATGTAGCCGACCTCTTCTACTTAGACAAGGCTTTGTTGCATTCAAATTTTAGTTAACCAGATGTCATAATTGTCATGTGTATACACCTAGAATCTGACTAATGACTAATACGTGGTTTGTTAGGTATGTTTAGTGCATTTAGTATGATCACAAATGAACAATAAATGTCAAGTGTAGATTAGTGTAACTCTTGTTTCAGCAACTTAGTGTTGCTTAAATATAAAGTAATGATGGCTTAATTTTCAGAAGCTCAACGCGAAGCAGGTAAAAAAAAATGATTATTTCTTCCAAAGCTAAACCAAACACTTTTGTGTATGCCAAAAGTCCTCATACATGATTTGAGATATGAAAATCTTTTTCTGTTGAAGCTAGCAATAATGTGTGGAACATGGCTTGCAGATATTATCTAAGGCAGATAACAACACTATAATGGAGACTGTGGATCCTGAGGTGTCTATTACCTGCATGGATCTGACCCATGTTAAGAAGACCTTTCAGCTTGCTCTTCTTTGCACAAAAGGAAACCCTTCGGAGAGGCCAACTATGCATCAGGTTGCCAGGGTTTTGGCATCACTACTCCCTGCACCTCCCAGCAACATCTTTGCCCCTCCTTCAAAGACCATTGATTATGCACAAATTGTGATTCAAAAGGGAAACAACCTTCATCCCCCGCAAATGGAAAGGTTACAATCTCAGAAGTACTCTAATGATCAATGGTTTGTTCGCTTTGAGAATGTTGTATCAAATAACAGCCTATAGGCACTTTATACTACGTGTCCACAATTCATGTCAAAGCCAAAGGTTGGGGTGAAGAGGGTGATGAAAGAATTCCAATCATTTTGGGAATTATTTGATAATTTTCCCTGAAACCATTGGATTGTTATACTTTTTGAGACTAACATTAACAGTAAAGAGAATAGGGCTTATAGTAGATAGTTTCCACTGTATTTTGTACGAGTATTACTCTTTAGGGGTAGTAATCACCGGATGGTTCCTTTCCTACAGTTTATGTGAATTGGAATCACATCAACCGAAGCATGCCAAGGAGTAGTATAAATATATTCCTATGTTTGTGCAAGATAACTTCAGACTGATAAGGTAAATGTAGATCTTTTCTGAGTGTTTCAAGATTAAACTTTTCTTGTCTTAGATTGGGGTAATTGACTCTTTCAAAAACTGGAAACCAAATATTATACTAAACATATCCACCCTCGACATGATTCCATGCATCAAGTTTCGTGAAAGTAAAAGAAATGAGGTAAACAACAAAGTAGGAAACACTTTTTGTAAGTTTAAATTACTGTGTATGAATTAAAAAGTGTTTACTAAAAGAATATGAAAAAAATCTATAAATTAATTAATGACAAATAAATGTTATTTTACAGGAAAAAGTAGTTTTTAAAGGTGTTTAAGAAGAAGTTTATTCAATCAGACTTATATCATGCACGTCAACTTTTACGTTATTTACCACTGGGCAACTTTGAACCCTCCAAGTAGAGGTACATTTTAGATGTGTTAACTTTAAACTGTTAATTGAAAAAAATTAAAATTCATGTGTAACCAAACAAGTTCAATGTTTTGATATTATTCCAAATTTTATTTTAATTTTGGACAAATGTTAAAGATAACAGTTTGGAGTGGCATAATATTAGAATTTCTGTATAAGTAACAAATGATTATTGAGAGTTAGTAGGTAATTAAAAAGAGTGAGCCAAAGGGCCTATTGGTGGAAGCTTGTTGTCAAAGAAAATGGATCTGAAAAAATCTCAAATGCTTTGAACTTACAACCAGTGGAAACAAGCAACAATTTACAAGTGTTATTTTACTATTTTTATGCCTCAACAGTACCACATTTCATTTGTTTCTTTGAAGATTCTTCAAAGTCCAATGGTATGTTGTACAATACATACATACATACGTGCATTAGGTTTTATCTTGTAACTTCCTCCCTAAGCAATCTGTTTTAGCCAGAATCCTTTGTTTCCACAGATTAGCAAAGAAGGACCCTTTGGGTTGGCTTCCAGTGTATCTTACAGCTGAACTTCTAGTAATCATTCAGAGTAGCATTTGTGGAATTTTAAGCAAATGTTCTAGACTAACCAGCACCAATCTGAAACACCACTCTATTTTCTATTAGAATCATATTTCCTGAGTCAAAAAGAAAAGGATGGTGTAACTTTAGGACTTCGAACTTTCCAGAATGATGCCATCATTATAAACACAAACCACCTAAAAAAAGTAAATTATATTTAGAATTGATTCTACTTGCCAGCATACAGGTCTGCTTTGAGATGAGGGACCCCATTTCATTCACACGTTGATACTGCTTCCCACATGATCTCTGCATTCCTTCTTTCACCACTTTCATTTTCTAGATGTTAAATTTTGAGTCAAACAATAGGTCAAATCTTATTACATCATGCATATTACTAACTATTCTAACCAAAATCAATTTTTAGTCTGGATAAGTCTGTGAAAAAGTGAGCTTAAAATAATTAATTTCGTTTGGATGTAACAAAATATGAAGTTGAAAGAAAATCTGTTCAAACTGCATTTTCTCAAATTCATAAAAACAGCTTACTCTTTTTCAGGGGGAAAAAAGAGCTTTTTACAAATTTTTTGAGCTCTTAATCGTCTAACTTATTTTATAAACATTGTTTTTTCACCAAATCAGGTGAAAATGTTCTGAAAAAGTGTTTTTCCAAACATGTTCTCAGTGTATAGATTTTTATCTTGTCAAGAGTGAAACATGAAGCTTTGAAAGAATCTACATTAACAACATACCTCATTCTCTTGAAAGGATCCAGGTCTATTCTCCTTCGAGCCCTTCAATAGAATAATAGGAATATCCATGCTTTAGTAGGGATGCTATACTCAAACAATCTTAGTTTGTCTCATAAGAATGCTAAGAGAGATAAACCTTAGACATTGACTGCTTCTTTGATGATGATTTTGTAGTTTGTTTCACTTCAGAAGCCAAGGTGAGCTGCAAATCGATTAGGCCCCAAGATTAAAAACTAATAATTGTGAATACATGCAAACATGAAGCATTATAAGCATTAAATTATGCAGAAAATGTGAACCTTAGAACATATCAGTTGATAAATTAGGACACATAATAAGAAAATGAACCACTTTTAGTACCTTGCTAAATAATTCCGTGGGTGGTTTATTTATAGATTCTTTGTCATTTGCCTCCTGTGGATGAAAAATGGAATTACAATACAAAAACATGGTAAACTGAAAAAAGAAACACATGAGCAAAATTGATTACCAATGGATGTACTTTGATATTTCGGAAGACACCTCTTTCACTTTTACTTGAGAGCTGCTTGAGCAAGCACAACAAACATCAGTTAATACTCTTCCATGTTTCAAATATAAAGAAGAAAATTTAAAATATATAAATAAACCTTAATTCAAATATATATTTAAAATAATACTCTTTATTTAATCAAAAATATATTTTCAATTCCATGGATGGAGAATTACATACCTTATTATCATGGCTACCTCGAAGTTTGTTACTGGTTCTACATTTCTCCTTCCCTGAGCCCACAGTATTAGAGTTTGACCTGTTGGGGAAGAGAACATTCCAACAAAATTGCTTATTGTAAGCACTTAAAACATGCATTAATAGAATCATTCTTAATGATCCCACTTATATAAGTAAAAAAGAAAAAATATCACATACTATTTTATTAACTATTGTCTTTGGAATAACTAAAAGATCAAAAATTAGAAATGCTTATTAAGACCTTCTAAATATTTATCAGTATATTCTCTGTGATTTTTAAAGAAAATATTTATTAATTTCTTATAATTACTTTTAAAATAATGATTAATAAAGTAACATAGAGTGTATACGTAATAATATTTTATAGGCAATTTTTATTAAAGAAATTTGATATAAAATAACGAAAATCTTAAAATTAAAATTTTGGGTTTTATATGAAACCCTGAATTTTAATAATAAAATAATGCATTTTTTAAGTTACTATTGAGTCTTAACAACAACACAAACACAAATTATTTTTTTAAGTTATAAAAAAAACTGAAGGGTAAATAAAAAATTATAAAAGTTTAAATTTTTATAAGACTTAATTGTGAAGCAAATTTTATAAATATAACAACTGTTTAAATGTAATATAATATACTGGAGTCTATTTGAAGTAAAATAAAAAAACCCTCGTGAATTTATTATAAAAATCAGTAAAAAATATTAATTAAAAAAACTAAAAATCATACTGATTATGTTACTATTATTGAAAAATAAAGCAAATCACAAAAAAAATGGTTAATAAATATTTTTCATTATATGTTCATACCTTCTGAGATCCCTTGTTTCGGTATTTGAGATAGAATTGCATTTCAGACTACTTCGCCCCTACAATGAAAATCATATAAAACTGCTGTAATGAATTAACAGAGTACTGATAACATATTTTCTCATACTTTTTTAATAAATAAAATTTATTTAAAATTATAAGAGGTTCATTGAATAAAATGTGAAGTTCACAACTTTTTGATTCACGTTTAATTTCAACGAAGAGGATAAAATGTGTTCAAAAATATCTTCTCAGTAAGAAGAGTATGACTGCTTGAAAATACAAAACTAAGTTATTTTACTTCAATTAAACAGAAGCAGAAGCAAACAATTCTTAATACACAACAACAACATCAACAACTGAAGCAAATTTAAGTAACTAACATTATTAGATGTGTTCTGCAGTGCCCTCTGTGATGTTCTCAAGTGGAACTCCTGAAAAACAAAAGTCAAAAAACATAACATGTACTAACTCACTAATTCCACTTTTGATGCACAAGAAAAGATACAAAGAGACAAAAAGTTAATTACTTGACATTGAGTTGGTCGTGATGTTTTGGTCTTAGACAAGATTTGCGCAGGACCCTCCAATATCTGCCATATCCAAAAAGTTAATTATACTATGAAAAGTATGCATTTACATGCTGTATGATTGAGTGGTAATTAATTTCTTCCCAAAGTACAAAGTGATAAAAAGCACTTACTTTTTTATGGAAGGGTTTTGCTTTAAGCTCCTGAGAACTTGATTGTGTAGGTCCACCTGATTCAGCACTGGTTTTAGACCTATTAAAATGCACAACATAACAATTTATCATGTTGGGTATATGGTTTATTACTAAAATTTAACAAAACCATGATGTTCACTATAACTTGAGAAGTAGTTGATATATATACTTGTGTCTATGTGCCCTGAGGGCTGTCACCAAGTTAGGTTCTTTAGCAGTGGTAGCATTTGATTTAGATGCTGAATTGGCAGCAGGGTGATCAACCTGCATCATAATTTAAAAACAGTTATTATTATTCATGTAATAATTTTTATTTCTCTCCACTGGTACATTATTTCTCTTTGTTGTATAAATTTTATAAGAAGAAATTATATGAATACCATTTCTAATTCAAAATTAGGCAAAGACATGACCAACTATTTTCTTGTATGAAAAAAGAGAAATTCTCAAACAACAAAATTGAAGTTCCATAGAAAACAACTGATGGATCATATTCCATAAAAAGATGGTTGATTACCTTCTTAGTCTTATGAGTAAAGAGAATGTGATGCTTCAAACGAGCAGCCTGTCATGAATAACACAAAATCAAAGAACTGAGTCAATATTAACTGTCATCTCAAAAGAATGCAAAAGCATATATTTGCTAAATATCAGTTTTTCATGGAAATTAATCTAATCCAGATTAAGGTATTGTGAGAATCGAGAGACAAAGAGATGCATTAATTGTAAGGAGTGCAAAATTTTATTAAGCTAAAGTTAAGATTCAAAAACTAAAGAAAGCAAGTTAACAAAATATAGCATACCTTGCGCAAGTAACCAGCTTCGAGCTTTTGCCTTTTGGTTAATTGGCAATCTGTTGAAGAAGAATTCTGTCTCTGAAACCTGTTGAGATTAGATGACAGAAGACATGAACAACAGAGGAAAGTAATAAGAAATGGATAAAACAATTTTTCACAAGGGAAAAGACATAAGAAAAAAAATGTCTTGTTATATTATTCATATTGATATGATAAAATTGCAGAAGGAAAACATCAATATAGCTTGTAAGATCTTACGCAGCGACAGAGTGAACGATCAATCTTCAATTTTTTTATGAAAAGAAAAAATCGATGAGAGAATCCATCACAATGTGAATGTTCAATCCATTTTTTTATTGTGTCATTCAGTCATAAATTGTCATATATAATAAGATTATCAATTAGAAGAAGTTAAACTCAACAGAAATTGTGAAACATTTAATTGGACACAAACTATGACATTGTTCATCATCAGCATGAAAATCAGAAGGTGAGAAATAACTGACACCTGAAGGACTCGGGGCTCCGAACTTCTGAAAGGTTCTTCTGCTGCTTTGCCAAATGACTTGCTGTTGGTTTCATGAAAGAGAAATCTTTACCTCTAGATGAACTTGACTTGCTGAGAGGCTTTGTCTTACCATTTGAGGAATCTTGTCAAAAAAATAAACATAATCTCAGCTTTCAAAAATAAACAAGTAAATCATTAAAAGTTAAAAAGAATGGCCAAAAAAGCTCGATTTACATAGAAAACAACAGCCCATATTCCAAAATATATCTGGCAATTTCTTCTCAAATTTCATACATGCACTAAATTTGGAAAATTGAACAGTCGAATGCTACCACGAAAGGGTAGCAACAAGTTCTAATACCTGAAAAGATGTTAAAGACCGTAAAAAAAATCATACATTTGAAATGCAAAATCTTAAAATAATCATTTTGAGCAACATTGGATCCCTGAATCACAAGGCACAAAGCAGCAAGCATCAAAACATTGTGCCATCAATTTAACAGCAGTGTAGACCGTACGAAAACCTTACCTGTGCAATTATCCTCATCAACATCTGAATCTTGTTCTTTCTCCGTGCTAGGACTACAGTTTCCCCACCTCGTCTTCAAGAGAAACGCTACACACAACACATCCAAAGCAAAAAAAAAAAACACAATCAAACCCCTTTTTTCATTCTGAGAAACATTCAATGTTAATGCAACGATCAATCACATGTCGCCATGCATAATAAGTTACAACATGAATGATTAAGATGACAATTAAACTTATCCAATGATTCAGCAACATCATACAGAAGAAAAAACCAAACTCAACCCATTTCTCCAAACACGACAAAACATAACAGCGTCGTTTGATTTTCATGAAAGCCTTACGTGAAGGTGGGTAACTCGGGGCGAATTCAAACCATTGCTCTGCTTCGGAAGCGTCCCAATCCGTCTCTTGGCGGGTGAAAAAAAAGAACTGTGGCGCGTCGAACTCGTAATCAATGTCAATCTCGTGACCCTCGCAAAGAGGCGCGTATTCAACCTCGATCTTCTCGAACTCTTCATCCATGGCACCTTTCTCTCACTCTTTCTCTCTCGGTTTTCTCTCTCCAGTGCCTAATGACCCGTGATCAATGCACGAACTTTATGCTCATACCCAATTCAGATTCTGAAGCAAGTTTTGAAATTTCAAGGATTCCCTGACATGGGTCTCCGTCGTCTGACTCAGAACACGCGAGGGCCAACGGAAGTTACGAAACAGTGATCTCCAAATGAAGGAGAAATGAAACTGAAAAATGAGATTTTCGGCCTGGAATCCCGTCACCTCCTCTCTCTCTCGTCTCTGGGAAAATTCGTGGGTTGGTCGATTTTCCCGGAAACGAGAGAGAAAGTTAGGAATTGAGTGAGTTAATTATAGTTTAGAAGTTTTGTTCGGTTGTTAGTGTTGTTCCATTGATTGAGTGCGGTGTGAGAGCGCAATGATTGAAGGGGAAATGAGGAAGAAGAGAATGGCGAAGATTTGGTTGGTGAGAGAAAGAAAGAGAAGAACAGAAGAAAGAAAGAAAAATAGTTGAAGAAATGGTGTTGGCTTCGTTGGTTTTGTTTTGCTTTTATATATGGCGCCTAAGGTACGTAGAACAAATGTTGCCAATTTTTGAATTTTACACATCATCGTGAAGAAGATGATCAATTATATTCTTTTTTATACATATTTCAATATTAAAAATATATAATATTTGACTTTATAAAAAAAGTATAATTAATGTGAAATCTTGCAGCTTCAATCTTTTATTTATTGTTTTGATTCTTGGAAATTCATTCCCATTAACTGGTTTTAATTCATGTTATTCGTTATGAGAAAAGTTCGACAGCCTAAATTGTAATTCAGTTTCTGTCATCATATTCTGAAAATAACAAGTTGTTTATGAAAGTATAAAAATACAAAAAAAGTTCATAAATATAAGTTTTTGTAATTGATCATAAATGTAAAACTATTCTATAATTCAATGCATAATCATCAAATTATTTCTGATATTAATTTAATTTTTTTTTAACTTACGGAATAAATCCTAAGATTCCTTTTTCATGAATTTACCTTTTAAAATAGAATATTTTTATTGATTTAGATTTTCTGAGAAATAGTAAATTAAGGAAATACATTCAGATATAAATAAAATAAAATATTATGTTTAAATAAGTGAACAGACTGAATTCCCTGTATATTTTGCAGGACATGCTGTTATTATATATATATATATATATATATATATATATATATATATATATATATATATATATATATATATATATATATATATGTCTTTTTTTTATCTATATTTTTTGATTTTTTTATTTTTTTTTATA
>Ga0123342_1002189_pt1 | contig 32708 bp, 21 predicted proteins | sample Turbeawhitnodule_FD_89960 | JGI IMG/M metagenome (GOLD analysis project Ga0123342, IMG submission 89960) | Root nodule microbial communities of legume samples collected from Mexico - Turtle bean Mexico white nodule | ecosystem: Host-associated > Plants > Roots > Nodule | place: Mexico: Nepantla... | reverse complement strand
TTACTTTTTTATTTTTATTTTGTAAAAACACATTTCTTTATTCATTAATTATATTTCTAACTATTTTAAACATTAAAAATATTTATTTTTTAATGCATTCAAAATTAAAATTATAAAAAAAAAATATTATTTTTAATTTATTTTTTGAAATGGTGCTCGATAGGGAAATAAAAAATAAAAGGGTGCTAGATAGGGAAATAAAAATAAAAGAGTGCTAGATATGGAAATAAAAACAAAAGGGTGCTAATTAGAGAAATAAAAGTGTAAATGGTGCTAGATAAGGAATTTACCCTAATTATAACATTAAGTGGGTATTATTTTAATTTTATATGACTTATTGGAACTGTATTTCATGAAAAAATAAGCAAAAATATTTAATATATTATGTAATATTCTATTCTACTAGTAATTATTTTCTATAGAGTTTTTAGTATAATTTAATAATTACGTTTAATTTAATAACATACCAGTATAAAATGTTTAATAATACATTTAATGTTACTTAATTATATGAGATATAACTGTCAACATTATTTATTTATTTATTTAATTGTCATAACTAGCTTAAGGTACAAGTGGTGGTGAGGAATTGATGGAGAAATTCATGCACACGGTGGTATGTGAGATACAAGTTGTATAAAATTTATCTTAATTTTTTTTTATTAACTCATAATCTAAGTTTTGGATATTATATCAGGTGTTAGTCTATGTGATTATTTTATGTTGGAATTTTGAAGAAAATAGAATAATTGATAAATTGATATATGTAATTTGATTAATTAAATTGTGTATATTATAAAATTTTATTTTCTTATTTTCACTAACTTATCCTTATTTTTTTCTTCTTCTTATATTGTGTTCTTATAATTAAAATAATTTATGTATATAGTGAACCAATTTAACTAAGGTTACTCGGATTAGACTATATTGTAAATTTTTATGAAATGAAACTAGTATAAAAGTATGTGTATCTATTTTTTCTTTATCATTATTTACCTGACTTTTCTTATTTTATTGTAACAATTGTCATTTTTTATTTGTTTTATCACCGATTTGAATCATACTTTCTTTTACAATTATTAGCAATCTTTATATATGTATAAATTATTAGAGGTTGCTATATAATTATCTTTACCAATATTCATTATTCACTAGAAACTCATAAATAACAATTAACATTAGAGATAAAAATAATTAGTCGCTACATTAAGTAAGGTATGTACTATTTTAGAAATTACAAAATTATTTGTATCTAAAGTGGTTTCTATTATTAATAAAAATGTCTAAAATAGTTTTTAAATTATTATCTAATTTAACTACTAATATTTTATATTCTAAATTGGTCTCAATTAGTCTTTTAGAGACTAATTTTAAATCTAAAATATTAGTAGTTAAAACCTTTGTAACTAATGGTTAGATACCAATCTAAAAACTACTTTATAAATTTTTATCAATAACAGAAACTACTTTATATACTAGTATTTTTTTTTTTTAATTTCTAAAATATTTATAATTTAGTCCAATAATAACTAATTATTTTTGTCTGTAAAATTAGTTACAATTTGATAATTTTCTTGTAATGGTTACTTTGAATTAATATATATTTATTAAATATATATGATAATTTTACTTAAGTTTATCTACAAATAAAAATAGCATTATAGGATTTAACATCCATATATCTATGTGTATATATATACATGCTTTATTATCTTGTATACACACATAAACTGATAAACCTTGAAAGCTAAAGAAACTTATTCTGAAAGAATGAATATGAAGATAAAAACTTTGATGTCATTTTTCCAAATTATCTGTATTGTTTTTCTCTTTGCTTCAGGTACTAAACTCATATCTACTTTTTATAGCATATTTTTTGGTTCTAAGATTATCTTTCTTATATTTTCATTCTAACACTTTGTGTTGAATAAAATGAAATATAATAGTAATATCATATGTTAAAAATTTTATACGAGTTGATAAATAAAAAATATTTTGTTTATTTGAATATAATTGTTAATTAGATTTAAAATAAATTTCAGGAGCAAAGAGTGATTCACCAGCACCTCCTGGAACAGTTTGTCAAGTAGGAGGAAAATGTCCGAATGCATTTTCTTGTCTAAGTTTTTGTAAATTCTTTGGATATAAGGGTGGTATCTGTGCCCCTTCTGGTAGTAACAGGTGTTGCTGCATAAAAAAATAAAGGGTGTTCTTAGTAATGCTTACTTTTTTCACTACCTTTGTTACCCAACTTTCTATATAAAAATTGGAAGCATAAATAAACTCTCCTACTATAAAATATTTCTATTGTTATATATTTTTATTGTTTATATTATTGTCTACATTAATAAAATCGATTTAAGTCTAATTTAACTTCATAAAACTGATTTATGAAATGATATTTTTACATACTTATATACTATAATAATTTATAATATGTATTGTAAAAAAAAAAAAAAAACTCACTCTCTTATACTTAATAGACAAAATGATTTATTAAACTTGTATTTAATACAAAGTTCTATTTAACTTTAGTAAAATGTCAAAGGTTTGATGAATAATTCGTATATTTTTCTATCAAAATTATATTATATTATAAAATTTTATTTCATAATATTACTTATGCTAATTATAAATTATATTTAATAAATACAATAATCAATATTAAGGAAGGAAAAAATACTGGGCTTTTAATGCTATAAATATAAATGCTATAATTATAGGGTATTTATTTTCATTTTATATGACTTATTCGAACTGTATTTCATGAAAAAATAAGTAAAAATGTTTAATATATTATGTAATATTCTATTCTACTAGTAAATGTTTCTATAAAGTTTTTAATAGAATTTAATAATTACTTTTATTTAATAATATATCAGTATAAATATTTAATAATACATTTAATGCTACTTGTAAGTATGTAATGTATAACTGTCAACGTTATTTTTGTTCAACAATATAATCGTAACGTTCATATATTTAAATAAAAATCCATTCATTTAATTATATTTTAAATATATTAAATAAAATAAATAAAATTTTAACGCTAAAACTTCATTTTATTTTACTTGTATGTTTATATGAAATAAATATTTTAAAAATATAATAAACAATAATGTGTATTTTAAAAATAGTGGCAAAGTTATAATGATTAAAATATTTTAAATGTATAGTAAATCAAATAAAAAGTATCAGTTTTAATAGAAAAATACATTTCAAAATCAATAAACATCTGATATTATAAAAGTATTATGTAATATATACTACAAGAAAAACATGAAATAAAAACCAATTTAAAAAAAAATAAAATTAGTTGCTATAGTAATTAAATTAGATACCATTTTAGAAACTATAAAAAATGGTTTCTAAATTAGTTTTTATTATTGTTAAATGTTATCAATGTTTTAACTACCAATTATTTAGTTTCTAAATTTGGTAGCAAAAACCTGATTGCTAGATACCAATTTAAAAATAATTTAACAATAGTAGTAGAAACTAATTTAGAAACAAAAAAAATTTTTAGTTCCTAAAATGGTATCTAATTTAGTCATTATAACAACTAATTATTTAATTATTTTTTGTCACTAAAAATTAATTTATATTTCATGTTTTTCTTGTAGTGATATACATGATACGGGCAACTATTAACTATTTAATATGATTTTAAATGTTATATTTAAAGCTACAAGTAATTATCTTCGTATGAAAATCAAATTGTATAATCTTTTATCAATATTTTGTAATTATTAATTTTTTATATTTTTAAATTAAAATTAAAAATAGTTCAATTTAAGTTAAACAAATTTTATTTTTCCTTTTCCTTCCAATTTTTGTAATGTATTGAATATTAATATTAATGTTTTAATAAATGCAAAATGAATATTACTTAGTATATTTGATTCAATTGTGGTTTATTCATGTTAATTTGTATCTAGTTTTTTTTTTTGTTAATACATTTTGGCAATTTTTTAATAGTAACTTTCCAATTTATAGTTATTTTGTGATTTTCATTGTTATTGGTTTTTTCTTTGAAAAATGGGCTACGGTGGCCCAAATTGATTTTAAAAGCTACGGAGACAGAGCGACTAGGCCCACATTGCTGCAATATTTTTTTTTCATGAAAAAAAAATAGATAAAAGGAAAACAGAGAGACTTCTGAGCTCAGAGTAACCCAACCAAACTAAGTGTAGAATAAAAATATGGATGTTTCTTTCTGCACCCTTACACTTTTCTTCTTGCACCCCTATAATCTTTTAAATGTCCAAGGGATTATTTTGTAAGTAAAAGATATTTTCAGAATAAAAATCCAAAAAACAAAAAATAATTTTAGAATATTATTTTCATAACATATTTTTTGATTTTATAAATTCAGAATTTATAAAATGTGTTCTTATGTTCTAAAAACATTATAAAAAAATAATTTAAAAATATTTTTTAAAGGGGTAAAACAACTTTTTTATAAAATGAGGGGTACAAGGATAAATTTATAAGATCCAGAAAGAAACACTCTAAAAATATAAAGGAAAATAAAATCTTTGGGTCTGAACTGGCCTAACTTAAAAAACAAATATCCAATGCTAGAATCGTAAAAAATATTTGTATCCACCGATATGTTAATAAAAATTATAATAAACAGTAAATATATATTTTTAATGGATATTTATGAATAACATACAAATATTTTAATTATTTATCTATAAGTATTTTTAATTATTGGATTTTTTATTGGCCGAGTAGGAGCATTATAATATTAAATCATGAATATTATAATATCCGTTACCATTGATTGCTTAAATAACTTTTTCAGAATAATATTACAGAGTTTTTACTTTCTCATTATGAATCTTCGAGTAAATCTTATTTAAAGCTCCGCTTCAACATTTCTCTAGGAAACTGCAGAGTATAGGTTTCAATATTCATTGACCATTCTTATTGACACACCCTCTTTGCTATTGGCACACCTATGTTTGAGTTTATTTTACTTTTGTATGAAATGAAAACACTCCTCGTACAAACACACATTTATTGTATAATTTATTACCTATTAATGGTAATATAAATATTTTTGAATTAAAAAATAATAATTTATATCACCATTACTTTTATAACTTTAAAGAGTATCTCGTGTTTCAAATAAAAACTAATTTCCATTTTATATAGTAAACATACTAAATGAAGGAAGAATGGTACATTGAAAATATGATAGAGTATATAACCTCTAATTGATGATATTAAAAAAAATATTTTTATTATATTATACGAAAGTTAAAATTTTAGACAAAGAAAGAGTGTTGTATACTGGAACAAAATTGTCAATATATCATTTTTCTAAACGAAAACACGTGTTCGTTTTGTGTTGAGACTGCACATCTTCAAATAAAATGGAAACAGTTTTTGCTTTGCTTTGAAATCTACAAGATTTTGTTTGTATGAAGAGTATCTCTGCCAAAAAAAAAAGACTAAAACGAGGATGTGCCAACAGAAAAAAAATGGCAATAACAGTAACCATTTTCATTGGCTTGCATGAGAGTTGGAGCTGCACATTTTAGGTAAAAGTTCTGTTAAAATCTGAAAGCTAGAATGCCTCCAAAAATAGTGTTCAAACTACAGAACCAATCTTGTTCATTCCAGCAAAGAAATTGATGGACATATCTTAGAAGAAGCATAGCATAGCCAAATATTCTGATCATAAAGTCAAATAATATATGTTGTGAAATAGATGCATGGTTGGTAAAAGCAATTATAATGCATTTGAATTGTGAAGTCATTATTATGAAGGTAGGTGCATAAAATTTTAAACGATCTAATTTGATCATGTAGGTTGTCTATTTTAAAAAAAGTGGCTCCACTTATAAGAATCTTTTTATAAAAAAAACATGTCACCTTCAAAGGCATGGAATAAATATGATTTTTTTAAAATATTTTTTTGCCAACATGTATTAAAACAATGATGTATGGATAACTTTTGTCATAAATATTTATGAAAAAAAACTTATAGTATAATAAAAATTCACTTGAGCACTCAATTTTTATAGAACTTTTCTCTTTTAACCTATTTAAAAGTTTGGGTTATTTGTTTTTGTTTGATAAACATTTATGAAAGGAAATTAAATTTTGTTGGATACAAATCCAGTGCAGCCTACAATGTAGACTATCGTAGGATGTCTCTTTAAGATTAGAAAAACTTGTGGCACTTTGTTATAAAGTAAGAAATATGACTCGAATCCAGACAGATCTTTAATATACACAACTTACATTTCATAACTTTCTCTTACGGGGTCAATTTAATACTAATAAAAAGGAAATATAAGCATAATTTAAGGAAATTTAATAATTTAACTTAGTTTATTTTTCAAGTACCATAAATGAGTACTGCATTAGTCTCGAGGTTTACTAGTACTGATTGCTTTTTTCAGATTGTTAGAATTCTTCATTTTAAGTTCATTTAACATGTAAACAACACTTACATTATCTTGATAATTTTGTAGGTAAAAAAAAGTGATCGAGATGTAACAACGATTTGTGGTGTTGATTGCTCAGTGAAAGTCTTCTTGTAAAAGATTTTTCGATGTAAGTCAATAAGAATATAAAAATATTTTTAGTATAAAGGGTATAATAAGTATATAAAAAAAGTTGATATACTTTTTGAATGTCATAGTCCATATCACATTATCAAGTTATGTTTGTAAAAATTACTTTAAATGAACAATTATTTATATGGATGTATCTGTCTTTATTTAATTGTGGGTATGTGAAAAAAATAAATAATTATGCAACGACAAATCTGTTTAAGTCAATTAATGAAGATTCCGTAAATTCTAATTAATTTCAGGACATCTCGCTGAATGTGAACATTTAGGAATGCTCGCCTCATGTCCGATATAAAGATTTGGGATGACATCTTTTATCTAGTCATTAGGGATGGTAAAACAGGTAATCTAATCTCGTTTTGATTTGACCCACTAATGTTATATGGATTGAATTAGTAACATGCATCATTATAGGGTGAATTTGTGGACTGGTAGATTGTCTTGCCACTTTTTAATTTTTTTTAATTTTTATTTTATTTTATTTTATTTCGGATCTATTTACTTAATTGTAATAAAGGATATCATTTTTTGAATTAAAAAATATAAAAAAAAATAATAAAATTGAATAAACTTTAAAATTCTAATTAAAGAAAATTTAATAATATTTAACAAAATAAAATAAATATCAACAATAATTAAATAAATAATATGTATAAATAAATTAATGTAAATAAATTTCTCATACATTACTAACAAAATTTTATAATGTAAACCGATCCAAATTTATATTTATTATTTATATTTATCGTTGTTCTAGATAAGTGTTGGAAGACTAACACATGCTTTTTCTGTAAATGGAAGTCTCAATTTGCATAATCGAAAGTTGAAAACTAACAAATCACATAATGTCATAAGACAACAAAAAAATGCAATAAAGCCCAGTTGAAAAACAGGTAATTATTTGACCTGAAATAAAAAATACATAAATCACAAATGTAAAGATTAATACTTGAAACAGAAACGGTAAGATATTTGAAACTTATTTTTGAAGTCTCTGTTTTGGAAAGAAAGCTTGCGGTAGATACTAATGGAGGCCCAAATATAGTTGTTCGTTTTCTCCTCTGCCCTCTGTATCTTTGCTACTTTTCTTCAGAACCCAAAAACTGAAATCTTTGAAAGGGGTAAAAATTGACTCAAAGATGCAATCTTGCTGATGAGTAACCAATCTTTTTCCCCCCAATCCATAAAGTGGTAGCGGATAAAAGGCCTCTGAAAAAGTGGAAGTGGGGGATTAATGCGAATAAGACCTTACAAAATGCAAAGCTCCGGCAAAGAATCTTAATCCACACAAGATATTACCATTACATTTTACATGGTAAAACACAAAAACACAAGAAACTAAAAGACACGGGTTTCAGTTCCCTTCACCATTTGGATAAACCTTTCTCTGCACTTTTAGTTTTCCTCTTACATTCATCATTATTTTGCCGCTATGCCAAGAAGGACTAGTGAACAAGGCAAGGCAAGGAATGTAAGAGGAAGAGGAGAGAGAGACAAACTATGAAACAATGTCCTCTCACTGTCTCTCTCTCTCTCTCATATATCAATTCATAAACCATAGCTACTCCAACTTCAATCTCTTTCTTCCTTAATAAATAAACAAATAAACCCATAACCCCACCCACAAAGCAACTTAATTTTCCCATCCTAGAATAATTACCCAACCATTACCACTATTATAAAACCAGTTACGATAAAAAGCCCTTTCCATTTCCCAAAATTTTCGAGCTTCCTAATTAATTGTGCATTCAAGAGGAAGCACTCCAAACCAAAACCAAAACCAAGCATCATTTTACAACACCAAACCAAACCAAGCACATCGTCATAATTGTTCCACGAAAGAAGAATGCTCCCCATCACCTGCATTCTTTTAATGTGCCTTCTAAGTTCTTTCTCCCCCCCAATTGAAGCTCTCCTCAACCTCACCGTACTACCCCACCAACACCCTCACCCTGAATCCATAGTCCACGAACTTCAACGGTAAACAATCTTTCAACAACCCAACAACCCACATTATATACTTCTGCTTCTCCCACCTCTCAAACACTAAAAATTTCGCTGCTTTCTGTTTTGGTGATGCAGGAAGGTTAATGTCTCGTTATGGAGAAGGCAAACACTGTCCAAGGACCAACAAGCCTCGTGTCTCACCGGAAACCCCATCGACGACTGCTGGCGGTGCGACCCCAACTGGGGCGCAAACCGGCAGAAGCTGGCGGAGTGCGGCATCGGGTTCGGCAAAGACACCGTGGGCGGGAAGGGCGGGCAGATCTACGTGGTGACGGACTCGTCGGACCGCGACCCGGCCAACCCCGTTCCCGGCACGCTCCGGCACGCCGTCATCCAAGACGAGCCTCTCTGGATCGTGTTCGCCGCGGACATGACCATAAACCTTAAACACGAGCTCATCTTCAACAGCTTCAAAACCGTCGACGGAAGGGGCGCCAACGTCCACGTCACGGGCCACGGCTGCATCACGCTCCAGTACGTCTCCGACGTCATCATCCACAACATCCACGTCCACCACTGCACGCCCTCAGGGAACACCAACATACGGGCCAGTCCAACGCACGTTGGGTGGAGAGGGAGATCGGACGGCGACGGCATCTCCATCTTCAGCTCCCGGAAGATCTGGATCGACCACTGCTCCCTCTCTTACTGCACGGACGGCCTGATCGACGCCATAATGGGCTCCACCGCGATTACCATTTCCAACAACCACTTCGCCCACCACGACGAGGTCATGCTCTTGGGACACAACGACAAGTACTCCCCCGACAGAGGCATGCAAGTCACCATTGCGTTCAACCACTTCGGCGAGGGTTTGGTTCAGCGCATGCCACGTTGCAGACTCGGCTACATCCACGTCGTCAACAACGATTTCACCCAGTGGGAGATGTACGCCATCGGCGGCAGCGCCAACCCCACCATCAACAGCCAGGGTAACCGTTACACCGCCCCCTCCAACCCTGATGCCAAAGAGGTACACTGAATCAACCTTTTTTTTTCATTATTTCACTCTTTTTAATCTTTATTATTTATTAATATCAATAATCTCATCCCTCCTCAAAAAAACTCTTTTTTTTTTCTGTTCTTGGGAATGGGAATGAACTGTTGCATATAATCGTAATAATAATATCATGTGCCTGCCCACTGTGCTTCTTTTGTTTGACTCCTGTTTGGAACGAATATATGCTTTCTGGAGGAATATTGTAGTCGCGTGGGCGGCGCGTGAGGTGGTTTTGTTGATGAAGTGAGGGTTTGGTTCTGTTGCAATGGCAGGTGACGAAGCGCGTGGAAACAGACGACAGGGAGTGGAGTGGTTGGAATTGGAGAACGGAAGGGGACGTAATGGTAAATGGAGCATTCTTTGTACCGTCGGGTGCAGGGATGAGTGCACAGTACGCGGAGGCCACCAGTGTGCAACCCAAATCCGCCGTGCAAATTGACCAGCTCACCATGTATTCCGGTGTCTTCGGTGATCCCAGGTATTTTATTAATAATAATAATTATTATTATATCACCTTTACCTTTTAATTTTTTTATATAATTATAATATAGTATTCTTATGCGCGTATTATTATTCCCTTTTCAACTGAGTTCTCTAATGGAATAATCTGGCCCTACAACGGACATTACCTGTCTTCTTAACTGTCCTTAGAAAGGGTAGTGTGGTCTATTGGTGTGTTAATGTTAGTAACAGTGCTGTGTGAAAAGGTTAGTGTGGTCTTTTGGAAACAAGGAAATGACGCGAATGCCCCTTACTCTGTCTGTCTGTCCCACATGCCTCTCACACGGTGCAGCACAGCAGAGTGCCAACTGTGCAGTACAAGTTGTTCTGATTCTGATTGGGTTGGAGTTGAATGAAAAGCTTTATGGAACATTGTAAAATGTTTTTTACGTCTTGTTTCCCAAACCTTGGTTTATGCTAAAACTCACTTTACAGGGTTAGGTGTAGTAGTAATTGGACTGTTATAGAGGAACCCGAGATTGGGATTAGCAATGGTGATTAATAATTAACTAAATCAGAGGAAAGTGGAGTCTTTTTGGCCATGCACGTGATCGTGAGGTCATTGGAAAAGGAGAATCTCTGCCTCATGGCCCAACACTTAACAGCCCCAGTTACAGTTCATTTGTCTTCATTCACCTTTCTCTTCCAAACTTCACCTTACACCACATTATATTAAAAAGATTATTCTTTTCTTTCTGTTTTTTTTGGAGATTTTGAAAGCACCACACTTTTGTTTAAATCCCCTCCACCCTCTTGAATGAAGTGTGAAATGGATGGAAGCGCAGAAATGGGTGAAGGAGTTGAAATACTAGGGTTGGAGCGTAGTAGGTCCATGTCAGATGTTTTGGCTGAAATTTTATTCCTTTTTATGTGCTTTCCAGCAAGTAAACATGGGACCCTTTCATTGTATGATAACGTGTTTTGAAACCCTTTTGGACCCATTTTCTGATTCAACATGTACCAGTCACAACACACTCATCAAAGCAGCTTCTCATTCATAATTGGGAAAGTGACTCTCCCCTTATTAACCCAACCCTTTTATCATACATGCTGCTACTTAAAACAGAGGGATTACAGAGTAACCCTGCATCTAATTTTGAATTGTCAATTCCTTCTGCCACTTGTTTGGCACAGTTAGCAACTATCCCTATTCTGCCCTCATGCACCCTCTCAATAAAAAATGAAAAATTATTGGAAAGACAAGCTTTTGAGCCATCTTTTCCAGGCATGAGACACAGCAAATGAGGAAAGACACATCATTTTCATCATTTTTGTGAGTTGTACAATGAATTTGATTGGGTGTCAAAAACAGAAAATTTTTGCTATGCAGTAGTCATATCAGGTGTCTTGTGAAATTCAAAATACTACCTAAACCAATTTATTTGGAATTTGACTTCATCGCCTGAATTTGTTGAATCTAGTCACCCATGTTTCTTTACACAGCTGCACCCTTTTCCAATTCCTACTCTCATCACACACCTTTTAATTAATGCCAATTAAATCGCCTCCACAACACAACAAATTAGTTTCAATAATACTCAAAATTACCTCACATTCTATACCTTTTCTTCAAGTTGAAGCCAATGAAATATTTGTCTGTGTGGTTCCTTCTATTTGAAGCTAATGCCTTTTCACTTTCCATTGCCCTTATTTTCCATGTCTCTACCAAACCAAAAAAGTAGCTTTCTTAGAGTTCTCATGAGTGAATAATTGAACAGGGATAACGGGGATCTGTATCCCGGTTTCAACGGTGGTGGGACCGTGACCGGAGCAACCAGCAAGGGCAACAGTGCGGGGTCCAGTGACGACGGAGACTTCTTCGGAATGATATTCAGAGGAAGCAGCAGCCATGCAGCGCCACCGTCACCACCGTCTTCCTCCACTGTATTTGTCACAACCTTTTTGTCTCTTCTAATTATTCTGATTTTGGACACTTCCACCACCAACCATCCCTTTCTATGATCACGCAATTGGGATCAACAAAGAAAAAAAAAAGAATGATCGAAGTTTCTACAATTTGTTTTTAAATTTAGAAACTAGGAATCATAATTAGGTATGTACACACAGCTCTTCAAAGTTATCATTATATTGAAATCTATATAGAGCTAGTTCCACTATCATTGCTCATTGCTTCAAATGTATAGTTTAATATATTCAAATTTCATAATCTGCTTTTACATTTCTATGTATACTCCTTCTTCAACTGTAACTATTTTAATTTCATTTTATAGCACATGATCTTTAATTGGACTTCAATAACTTCACAAGATTTTAGTTTGAAATTGCGAACAAAAAATGTAGTGAAAAGAATAACTTATTAAAGGTGGTTTATTGAAAAAAAATATGTAGTTTTAAAAGTATTGCAAAAATATTAAGAAAATGTCATTAGCAAGAATTGAACAACTTTTAATGTCACTCCAAAATATTTATATACAAATATTCAATATGAATTTATCTTTAGTAGAAAGGACATTAAAAGTTGTTCAATTCATAACAACTGATTTTGTATCTTGTAATAACTTGAGTTTAAATTTCGTTATTGATGTGTAAGTGTATTTTTTTTATTCTTGAGATAGATTTTCTAATTTTTATGAATCTGTTGATATATTTATAATTTATAACTCTTTATATATTTTTTTAAACCACATTAATTAATTACTGCGACTGTGTGATAAAATTTGTGACAAAAAATATTCAACGTAACATGCAGATAAATTCAATTTTACCAGTAATTCTTTTTTTTAATTGCCACATAACTCTTGCCTCTCATCTTTATTTCTTTCATTTCATGCGTGTATTATTCACCAATTAATTTCAACAATGTTTTTTTTTTATACGAGTTAGGTAAGTTGTACATTACCAATATGATGACAAAACGGGTCAAATCTTTCCAATTCGTTGTTGACTTCTTAAAAGTGAGGCGGTTAGAATAATCTGTCTAGGTTATGCAAGCTAAGATGGATCGGTGGTTCGTAACTTTTCAATATTGTTTTTGAAAAGGATTTTTTTACATTTTTATTTTGTTTTGGACCTATTTATTGTAATTATTGATATCACCTTTTGGACGATAAAAGTGTAAAAAAAAATAACAATAAAATTGAATCAAACTTTAATATTTTAATCAAATAAAATTTAATAACAAAATTTAATGTCTAATGAAATAAATATCAACAATGAATCAAATAATATATAAAAAAATTAATATAAATAAAGTTTCATACAAATTTCGATTCTAAAAATATAATATCTTTCTCCAAAAACACCACAAATAAAAGAGGCTCATGTCTTGTCCCATCAATAATCAGGTGGATTGTGGATTTAAAAAATTAGCTCGTCTCATCTAAATGAAACGGGCATAATATCAGGTGCAATAATTATTAAATGTGTGTACTTGAAATTTTTTTTATTCTAACATGTAATTACAAATTTACTTTTTATTGTATATATTTATTTTTAAATTTATCACATCAAAAAAGTTGAATACAACTCCAAAGATTTTCAAAGCATTCATTTTCCAATTCAATTTGATCTCTCTAATTGTGGGGTCTTGAAGTTGAATGTGTGGCTTTTGGCCGTGCTTTATTTGTTTCCATTGTGCTAGAATTTCTACTCATACATAAAAAAATGTCATAAGTGGCACATCGACTTCGAGTTGTTTACTTGTTACATTATAATTTTGGCTTTTGAAATGCATTCATAGTAACTTCACATTCAGCCTTTCGTACATTTAGCTTTGGAATGAGACTAAACCATCAATTTCATATTTAAAGTATAATTATTTTTCCTACTTAATTCCTCAAATATTTTCAACTAATTAAGAGTACCTAATACTTGAACATATTCATCTCATTAGGTCTTGTTATAAAATAAATAATTTTAAAGTTAGTCAAATAACATGTTAGTATAGTAAATATAATTTGGTGTTGTAGTATCATATTGAGTTATGATTAACAAAAGCAACACACTACAAGATAATATTTTATCAAAACAATCAAGTAAATATAAAAAAACTAAAATAATAAAAAAAATCAAGAAAATGAGATAAAAATCAGGAACAAACGTATGATTATATAGATTTAATTGTAATGTTAGAGAAGCAAACTTCATTATAAATAAATAAAAAATCAAGATATACTACTGAATATACTACAAGAAAATCATTAAATAGAAATCAATTTTTAGAGACCAAAATAATTAGTTGCAATAGTAACTAAATTAGAGACCATTTTATAAACTAAAAAAATTTTGGTTTCTAAATTAGTTTATATTATTATAAGTAGTTTCTAAATTAGTATCTAATTAGCAACCAAGGTTTTAGAGACTAAATTTAGAAACTAAATAATTGGTAGTTAAAACTTTGGTTGCTAATTAGATACCAATTTAGAAACTATTTAACAATAATAAAAACAAATTTAGAAACCAATTTTTTATTTAATTCCTAAAATATTCTCTAATTTAGTTACTATTGCAACTAATTATTTTGGTCTCTAAAAATTGGTTTCTACTTCATGATTTTCTTGCCTAAGATTTTCTTTTATATACTCCAGTTAGAACAATTTACAAAAACTGAAACAAATAAAAACACGAACATATTTTTTTCTTGTCACCGTTAATAATATCTGTTTTTATTAATATAATTATAAATCATCTATATTCACATGAAAAGATAAAAATAAAATTGTTCTGGTTCAAGGAGTCTCTTATTATTCATTTGTATCAAATAATACTAGTGTAGACCAAATACAAATGTGTGTTTTTTTCTAATTTTTTAGTCAGAAGTTTCTTTTCCTTTCTTTCTTTCTCCTATTTGTGCCCAAAACCGTCTTATTATGCGAAACATTCATAAGTTATGGAAATTCTGCAAAAAAATATAGGTTAGTTGTTGGTCGTGTGATTGAAGAAATAATCATACAAATTACTTAATGTTATCACAATGTTCATGCAAACACCAACTTTCTTGAAGAACTCCTTCAAAAAACATTCGAATACCCTACACCAAAAATACCTTGATAAGAAAATGAACCAGCTAGGGTTAAAAAAAAACAATCAGGATAAAAAAAACAAAACCAAAGAATTACTATGTAGAAAAACAGATTAATCTATTAAAAGAAATGAATGTGTCAAACTATAAAGATTTGGCAACTAGAGAGTAATTAGAAGATAACTAACTAAATTAATGATGACTTAATAAAAGTATCAAGGTGCCATTTTCACGAATTGATTTGAAAACAATGGGAAGAAGACGATAGGATATGAGTGGATGAAGTGGCATTTCTACTTCCATGTCAACTTCTAAGACATTTTTTAATATTTAATTTTAATGTTACTTTTTCTATGTAATAATAAAGTGTTTAACGTGACTTGTCTCCATATCAAAAAGAAATTGTTAAACCGTCCAATTCAAAGAATCTTCCTATCTGCATGTGAAGTAATATAACTTCAGAAGACGGTGTCTTTGCCTCATCCTTTGGCACCATTCTATTAATGCATTATCCATCTAAAAATAATAATGATAATAACTATTCAGACCACCTAAAAAATAATGACTTTTTTAATATATAGTGCTCATAAATAAAGAACATCTATAACATCAAATAATACAAGAAAGAAAAAACAAATCATTGCTTATATTATAAGGGAGGAGGGTGGAGCCTCATCCCTTATTTTATTTAACCCCTGAATTTTATTAAAATATTCAAAGTTTTCATATTATAATGTAGAAGTAATAGTGAAATTCAGATGTGTGTTTTACAAAACATTCCATCGAAACATGTTTAATATATGAAATTTATGATTTTGGATAGTAAAAACAAGAATTGGTTTTTAAATTTTGAAAAATTAAAGTATAGATAAAATAATTTATTAAAATATAGGTCTTATAATGTTTGTATTATGGTAAAAATTGCAACAACAAAAATCTTTCAAAATAACATAATGAAGAGGAGACTTTTTACTTAAAAACTTAAAAAAACAGACATTTATATCTAGTAATACAAAACACACATTTATATATGATCACACAATGCTTAGTCATAGTTACATAGAAACTCCTTTAAAAAAACAATTTCTAAACAAGATGATTAAATTCTAGAATTGTCAAAGAGAATATATGAGATCGGTTGTGAATAAAATTCCTCTGTACATTTAGGATTTACTTAAACCCATTTTATTGTCACAAACCCTCTTTATTTATTTTTAATTGCCCTCTTCAATTACATCAAAATATTAGTTTAAATCTAAATGATTATTATAAAAAAAATATTTCAATTAAAAATCAATCAATCCGTTTAATTCACCTAACCACGGTTGAATTAAACCGAATTACATAGTATTTATTCAGTCACTAAAATAAACTGGATTAATCTGACTCTTTAAAAAGACTGCTGTTAAGTCACCTGCATTTACCCAGCAAAGAACGAAAAAACACCCATCTGCTTTAGACACTATTTTTTGTTCCAAATACAGAAATGATTTCTTGTGGGTGTTTTTTCGTGATGCAATATAAGCTAGTTTTTTTTTTTTTGGCAAGCTGTTAACTGTTATGCAAAGCAGAAAACCAGACATAACATAGCGTTTTGGGTTGGATTCATGTAAAATTGTAAACTAACCGCCAAAGTATGGAACCAGACAATCTCATTCGTTCACTAAAAAAGCAGTGCCAACTGCACCATTTTTTCATACACTGAACCAATTTGGTACATTAAATGACAATTTAATTGAAAAATATATCTCCGTATTTACAATTCACAAGGAGGGATAGACCAAAGAAACACTGTGTGACCCTTGCTCCCTAAGAAACAGGACTCGCAAGCTTGCTAATTTGCATATCTTGTGCACCATGCCGTGTAATTAAAATCGGTTTTGCTCTCCATTACTCTAACTCTAGGGGTAAAGGACGTTAAGGAATTATTATAGAAGGTTTTTATTGGAAACTTAAATGTAAATACATTAGTAACAGTAAATGTTACACTTTCCAATAAAACTTTCTACTCTTAATTCCTTGATCATTTTCTTTAGGCAATGGTTAGTAAAAATTGAATTAAAATAAAATTATAATTCCCTTTCAATCTTAGGGAATGTAGCAGTGATGTAACCCCAGTTCAGGAAGAACTTTCAGCACAGCCACCAACGTGAAAAGAAGGGTTGCAAGCTGAATACCTTAGTTAACCATATCTTCTTCCCTCACGGCTTGAGCAGCCTCTGCTTCCAATCTCTTCCAAGTTAACACCCTCTTCGCTTCCAACTCTCTAGTATTGGCTTCTTTCTCTGTGTACTGCCTTTCACACTCTTCAAACAATTCGGCATCCATCTCCAGAAACATCTTCCTCACATTGGCAGTTAGCCCAATCACTGCCCGGCTCCAGTGGCCTTTCATGTTATTTTCCAAAGCTTCAAAGATTACTGGCAATATAACATTTCGATTCTGGGCTACTAAACTCATAATGTTCTCATTGTTCCAAAAGTAAAGTGCTCGCTCAGCAACCTGCCATGGATAGAATAATTGTCAAGAGAGCAATCAAGAGAGAATAAGAAACATTTCCTTTACTACAACATCAAAGGATGATAATTATCATTTATCAAAAGTTGATATTATTATATTATAACGTTATAATATATAATAAAATCTGACTACCACAATGCATTACCCATTAAACTAGATCCAAATTCAAAATGTCTTGTGACACAATTTTCCATGGCCGAGGTATCTAATCATTTTACATCTACATAGCTTAGATATCATATTTAAATAGCCTCACAGTGAGTGAGAAGGGAGATTTCAAATATCAGCCAAAGTGAAGCAAAAAATAGCAGACAAACTATGCCAGTTTATAGTTGGTTATTTTTTCAAACAGACAAGAAAACGAGGCCATCAATATTGTAGCTCATGTCACATTAGCCAAAAAATTATCTGCGTATGCTCAAGGAATCAATGGAAGGAACTGTTACATCAAAAAGTGTTGAGTAACTTCTAGCTAAAACATTCAATGCATATGAATGTCTGTACATTCAATGCATATGAAAGTCTGTAACCTCCTTTTTTGTGTTAAGAAGGTCAGTATATATAAGCTCTTAAGATTAACCTCCATACTTATTTCCGGGATTAAGCCTGGGAGAATAAGAGGTCATGGGACCCAAACCCTCGCATCTCAAGGTGTCATCTCATCTCCCTATATTTGCGACGCATTAGGGGGCTACGTGTTATGGATCCCTAAATAAGCAACTTCTATGGTAGGTGTAGGCAACTCGAACGTTATCCTTCCCCTGAATCCGATTAAACATGAATAAGTGTCCAAAATCAAGTGCCCAATGTCTGCCAAATACCAATACGAGGGAGACATGACGGTATATGAACATTGGAATCTAAAAAAAAAAGAACAAATAACAACAATGACCAGACCGGACTGTTTTCTTAATCTCCCCATAAATTGATAATGATACGGTCTTTGTCTGTGTGTATGTTTATATGTGATTCTCAGTAACGAGGCCATAAGCTTTTAAGCCATCAAATCGACTATGGGATTGGAACTGAACTGAACATACTAATTTTCGGCATCAAGACTCGAGAGTGCTTATCCCTCTCTTTTCTATGATAATATTCATATTGTTGAGATCTCACACCCCATAAATGATACAATTACAGGTTTCTATTCCTAGGCATGAGGGGATGATGTTATTGGGACACCTATGTCTACGCTCCAAACATCAAATCCCAGAGGTGAATAGGTGTATTAAGATTTCACATCAATTGGAGGCATGACCAATAAGGCTTAGACAACCCTTAGCTTATAAGTAAGCTTTGTAGGACTGTGTAGTTGCAAACATAAATTCTAAGATGCTAGAATTTATTCTAGATCTATTATTAGGTCATGCCTATTTGTCTATGCTCTAGGATGTCTATTCCTAGGCATAACATAAGGTATTTTTATTGGGTCACCTACATTTGTTCAAACTCTAAATGTTCAATCCTAAGTATAATTGGGTGTATTGAGATATTACATTACTGGAGATATATGATCAATGAAGTCAAGGTTTGAGATAAGTTAGGCCCTGCACCCAAAAATTAAGATGCTCGTCTTATAACGCTACCTGTATTTCCAAACTCCAAATGCTTATACCTAGGCATGAGGGATTTGTCCATATTAACTGGAGACATGACCAATGTAGTCATCATAAAGCTTGGGCAATACTTATAGCCAAATTTATGAAGCTGAAATATGCATTAATTCCCAATTCTAAGGCGTACTATTTCTCTAGCCTCCAGCCACCCCCCCAATCGCTTTTCTCACTATAAATGTATGACTATTTTACTTCCCCCCAAATTTTCCTCCAAATTAAATAATGCAAACCCAAATGGCAGCAATCACCAACTAATATACCTTCCAAGAAGTAACTTATTTTACCCTTTTCCTATGCAAGGATTGTTAAAGTAGAGAAAGAAAATGCATGATAAGTTCCCAACCAAAGTTTCGGAAGGAAAGGGCAGTAGGCAATGATAATTATCCGAACATCCAAGTAACCATATAAAACCCCAGTCTAGTATATATATGTTGTCCAGTGAAAGAAGAAAAGACGAATATCTCCCGAAGAGTTTATCGGTTTAGAGTACAAGTAATGATAACAAAAGCAAACATTTATCTGAAGCAAAGAACATCGTATCCATAAATACAGGGCATAAGCTATGAACCATCCCCACAGAATGCTACACCTTACATATGCAAACTTAAGCATAATTAATTAAAAAAAGGCAGACCTGAAAATGAGGGCTGTTAAGGCAGCGTCCAATCTGCCTGAAAAGGGAGGCAAGGCACCGTAGAGAGTCAGTACACTGAGTTGCCTCAAGAACCACTTCTAGTTCTCCAAGAAAAAGAACTTCCTTTTGGCAATTCGAGACTGGCCAGTACTTCAACATCCCCTTGATCACAGGATCAGCCAGCCGGTTGTCTTTCTGAACAAACTGAACCACGCAATAAGACAATTGTTCGTGATAAGAGGAAATAGCTTTGGGCTTGTGAAGTGGAATAAGAGTCCGAATTAGAAACAGTTTATGTTCCTCTTTCATTGGCAACGCAAACCCATTGATAATACTAGCCAGGATCTCCAGCAACTCGAAAATACCATTGTGCCTCTGAGTTTCAAATATAAAGCGGTAGAAGACGTTGTTGATGGCATTCCTAATGAAGGGCCTGTGCACCATGTACTTGCCGTAAATGCGGTGAAGAATAGTCTTCAAATACTCGCGCTCGCGCATGTCCTCGGAATCAAACAAGTCAATGAGTTTCATCACAAAGACATGGTCAATGTAGCGCTTGGAAGTCCTTATATCAGTCTCCGGTGAGACAACGTAACGCAAGAGGATATCATACACGAGCTGCAAGTGCGGCCACGACGGGTCCAAATGCCTGTCATCTTCATCGGGTTCCAAGTATTCTGTGCCGCGAGGTGACGGGGGGAAACAACGGAAGATGTTAACGGAAACCATGTTAATCAAGTCTTCTTGATTTTCGCTGAATCCGAAGGACCCGGACTGGATGATTTCAATGAGCTCCTCGAGTGCCTGGCGCTTTGTTTCCCTCTCGTTAACGGAGTCGACAGTGTCTGAGAAATCGCACAGGAAGCAACATCCTTGTATTTTCCGGAGGATCAGCGCCCGGCGCTCCGATTCCTCGGCGTCTCGCAGTGGCGGAAGTGGCTCGATTACGGTGGGATCGGAAGGCGGAACCAAAAACGGAGGGTTTTCGGAGTCGGAGTTGGCGGCGGCGGAGGGGGTGGTGCGAGAGGCGTGTTTGACGACTACTTCATAAAATTGAAGTCCGCTTTCGGGGAATTCCAATTTGGAGCATTTCTTGTGAGCGAGCTTTATGATCTTGTTGAACATTTTTGGGGAATGAATGTTGGAACGATGAAAAAGGGGAAGAAATTGGGAACGTAAACGGAAGCGGAAATTGGAATTGGCGAACCCGAAGCCCTAATGAAGCGACTTCTGGGTTGGATTGGGGGGGAAACGGCGAATAACCGCAATGAAGCGGAAAACGACTCCGTCCAAAGCGTTCTTCACTCACATCAATCAATATAATGCCCAAAAGGTGCAAAATTGTAAAGCGCAAAGGAGGCGCCAAATTTCGACGTTAGCCACGTGGAGGTTATAGATTATGCCAATATGCCCAAAATTAACAGACCAAAACATTAGTTAAGAGCTTCAAAATTCTTTATTAATAAGAGAAACCAATATTCGTATTTTATATTACTAACGGTAACATAGATACGAGACTGCATATGTATCTCTGTATTTTTTTTTATTATTATTATATTCATAATTTTTTATAAAAAATAAAATAATAGAAGGAGATAATAACTAAATTAAATGATAAAAATAAATAAAAATTATACTCTTTAAGTGAAGATATGAAAAAAACAACTGTTTCACATTTAATAAACTATTATTTCGTTCATTGATAACCTACTCTATATTTAAAATTTAAAACTAGTTTTTACAAAATATCAATATATTAGTATTAAAAATAAAATAAAAAAGTAGTTTTTAATTAATTATAAAAATAATTAGTTATTTAGTAAAGACTTAAAAAATAAAAAATGACTGAGATATTTAAAATAAAATATTAATAAGAATAAACTATGAAAAAAATTATATAAAAATAATATTAATAAAGATAAAATAAGAAGAAATTTGTATAAAAAACAGTAGTTATAATTGAGAATTCCTATTATAGGTATAGATAATGCTAAATAAATTATTTAGTATTCTTTAGATTCACTAGGTCTATTTTTTTTTTAAAGTATAATTGAAGTTCACCAAACCACTAAAAAATAATGTGCCACTGATTATTTAAAGTATATTAAGTTTGATTTATTTATTGTTTATAGTATTTTTAGAAGTTTCGGACCTTCATGCTCTGATATTATTATGGATACATATATAATTATAATTTTATTTATTTATTTTTGTATTTATTATAAGAAGATATCAACAAAAATTGTGATCCTTTCTCGAGAGTTAATTTTCTTGATTCCTCCTCCCCTTAATTTTGTTTTTCTTCCTTCGGAGAAAACATGCATTTAAACACTCTACGATTAATATACCCATTATCTTGGAAGAAAAAATATTGAAATTTGGATTGAATAACAAAATATGAAATGAAAGAATCATTACACCCAGCACTAGTTCTTTCTCATCTCCTATTATCCTTGTCAAGAAAAAGGATGGCATTTGAAGTGGTTCTCAACCAAAATCACCATCCTATAGCATTTTTCTCCAAAAAGAAAAAATACAGAATGCAGAATCAAGTTGTATATACTAGAGAATTCTATGCAATCTCAAAAGTTATTGCTAAATTTAGATACTACCTAATTGGACACAAGTTTATCATCCAAAGTGACCAATTGAGTTTGAAAATCTTAGTTGATCAGGTTATTCAGACACTAGAACAACAAATTGGCTTCACAAATTGCCAAGATATGATTTCTCAATTGAATATAAACTTGGCAAAGAGAACATAGTTGCAGACATTGTTTTAGTTAAACTACAACCTTATTCGGTGGTTCTAAGGAAGAATCAGAAAGCGAGTTTAAGATTAACATAAGTGGTTTCAAGGAAGAATAAGGTGATTTTTGACTTCAACCTCGAGGACAACGTGAATTTTAATGGGAATTGATCCTTAGCCTATTTCACTCCCTTAATTTTGAATTTCAGAGACACCATCAATTTTAGTGTTCCAGCCTCGGGAATTAACACTGTCTACACCTCATGTGATTATACGACTATTTCCAACATTAGTAGAGTATATCCTCAGCATAACCATCAACAAAATAGGGGGGTTGGGGGAACACTGCAATCTATATAGACTCAGAAAGGAAGGCATTGTAATCCAACAATGCATTCAAATTCTAGTAAACATTTCTCTAACATAATCATGCATGAAACTGAACAAGGGAATATTCATTCATCAAATCTGTTTAGTCTAAGGAGGAAATCACGTTTCAGAAAAGATTTATACGGATTTACAGACGAAACAAAGGTTTGCCATTAGCTACATTTCCAAATGCCCGAACTCGATTTTCTGCTCCGACCCATCCCGTTTTAGAAAGAAAGCAATTACCATCCACCTTTGTCAACCCCGTCATTTTTCTTGCCCCATGAACCTGCTGCACCTACATATGATAATCATATAGTCAAGTCTATTGAATTAAGTTGAAAATAAATATCGTACTTGCAAATTTATATTGGTAAGACGTCAGCTCAATTCTGCTGTAATTTCTAGTTTAACTTCTAATTAATAATGATTCGTAACTGAATTAGAATCATTAATTTACATTGTAACTTTTATTTTTCTTTCGAGCACTACCTCGGGTTTTTCTTTCTTTCTGAATAAACAAGGGGAGAATAATTGGGTGAAGTTATATTTGGTTTTCATTATTTCTTCCTTACCTTCTGCTGATTCTTTCCAACTAGAAGATTGACTATTCTCTGCAACACTACTAGACTTAAAAACTCCGTCACCAGTTTGATTGTCCCAGCCCCTAGAAGTAGTGTTTGAACTAGATCCCTTGTTCCACCCACCGTCATTAGCTCCACTTGCTGAGCTCCAGCTCTGCTTATTTCCACCTTGGTTCCAGCTAGGACGCTCCTTATCTGCATCATTCCCTTGGCTCCAGCTCTGCCTGTCCTTGCCCCCAGTATCATGGTTCCAAGCCTGAGATCTATTATCATTAGCCTCATCACTTGCTGAACTCCATCTCTGTTTACTTCCACCACCCTGGTTCCAGCTAGGATACTCCTGATCCGCATTTCCCTGGCTCCAGCTCTTTCTTTTTTTGTCACCAGTATCCTGATTCCAAGCCTGGGATCCATTACTATTACTCCATCCTTCAACATTATCAGGCCCCTTCTTCCAGTCAGAGGACCCATCCTCACCAGAATCCCTCCTGTTGTTCCAACTACCAGATTGATCACTCCTTCCTCGACCACGGCCTCCACCTGATCCCCACCTACCACCAAAACCTTCCCTGTCTGATCTACCTCTACCACCAAAGCCCCCCCGGTCTCCCCGGCCACCAAAGCCCCCACCCCCACGGTCTCCTCTACCCCGATAACCTCTACCTCTAAAGCCACCTCTGTCTGATCCACCTCTACCCTGGTAACCACCTCTCCAGTTCCCACCACCAACTCCACCAGAATTTTCATTTGAACCTTCATTTTCACCATTGAACTGATTATCGCTTGAGCCTGCACTCCAGCTGCTATTGCTTTTCCAACTGTTGTTTTGATTGGCATCACCTGATCCAGAATTCCAATTACCTTTCTTGCCCCAGCTAGGATTGTTATTTCCAGGATCAGGATGCCCAGAACTCCAGTCGGAATTCTTGCTTTCATTCCCAGCACTTGGAAAGGATTTATTAGTGTTCCAGTTGTCATTATTTCCCCTGTTTGGATTTTCATTGAAATTATCAGATCCAGAATTCCAATTGCTATTTTTCGAATCAGAAGCCAGGTTTCCACTGCTACCAGAATTCCAATTGTGTTTCATGTCCAACTTGGAATCTTGATTTCCAGGCTCAGTATGCCCAGAACTCCAGTGAGAATTCCCACTGGTAGATTTATTTTCGTTTGATTCAGAGTTCCAATTGTTTTTCTGACCCCAACCATTCCCTTGATTTCCACCAGTACCACCAGATACAGGACCGTCTAAAGTATTTCCTGCATTCCAACCACCTTGATCTTTACCTTCTTCCTCTTTATCATGTGACGAAGATATTGAAGCATTCCAATTGCTTCCTGTTCGCCTACCAGATGGCTCGCTCCCTTCCTTATTTGGTTTATTGCTCCATCCAGCATCCTTACTAGCATTGATATCTGAAGAACCAGAAGGATTTCCAACTTTGACTCCACTTGTTCCAGACTTCCACCCACTCCAACTAGAATTGAGGTTTCCTTCATCTGATCCACTTTTAAAACGATTGCCATCACCCCATCCATTGGATGAAGTTTCATTATTTGACTTTTGGACATTGTTCCAACCAGAAGATTCTTTTTCAGAAACCTTGGTTGTATTCCAACTGCTATTCTGATTGTCATCACCCACACTTCCAGTTTTAGGTTCTGCCTGACCCCATCCAGTAGATGAAGTTTCATTATTTGACTTTTGGACATTGTTCCAACCAGAAGATTCTTTTCCAGAAACCTTGGTTGTATTCCAACTGCTATTTTGATTGTCATCACCCACACTTCCAGTTTTAGGTTCTGCCTGACCCCAGCTGCCTCCAACATTTCCCCAGCAGCCACCAGACTGTTCTGGATCAGAAGCAACTCCAGTCTTCTCCACTGCAGCAACCCATGTGGAGTTCTGGTTTGGATTACTTTTAGTTTCCCAAGCAGAATCTTCTGCACCTACACATTACAACAGCAATGAGGCAAATGACAAACGAAGTAGTTAAACTAGAAGTGAAAACATACCAAACATTTCCGTACTACAACTTTTACCTTTGGAACTGAAAGGATTTAAGGAAGACTCTGGCTTCTGTAAAATCAATTGGATATAAATGAGTACATGCAAGTATTATACCAAGAGTGGTTAGATTATCCACAGGCATGAGAGGATTATAGGAGAGATCGAAATGGGGAAAAAACACGCATAAAGTGTGTTATGCAACACATACCAATAAGCTTGGAGTAGAATGATTAGACCATGCGTCCCTGAAAAATGTTATCACAAGACAAAACAGTAACTAACCCAGTTGAGAATAAAACTAATCATGAATAAGAAAACTGGATAAACAATACAAAATGACATCATGGAGACTTGGTACTTTGCAGTGCCTATGTTTGACATCTAGTAATATGTGATGTTCCATGGAGTATGTGTTTGGTTCTCACCCCTTGATATATACCTTTCGAGTGTGGGTTCCCCTAGTTCTTGGCTGTTTATTAACTGGTATCAAACTAATTGCCAATGCCTTGTAAAGAACTATCAATAGAGGGTTTTGACCATTAGAGAATTCGGACTAACGAGGGAGTTGAGAGGAGTGTTACTAAACAAGTTGTTGTGGAGTGATGCTTGTCAAACCATCACCTCTGAAGAGTGGTAATATGATATAGACTTGGGTAGTAAAGTACTAAGGTAGTATGAGGTGCCTAAGTCTTAAATCAAGTAGTATGAGACGTGCAGCTAAAAACTGACGTGTTTGGTTATCGGCCTTTAATTTTGAGGGTGGGTTCCCTAAATATTTGAGTGTTTATCATATAAATAAAGTAACATACTCTAATCCCTAAATATATCAATTACATGAGCATTTTGAAATAGCAACATTCCATATCATTTAGAAAATAGAATGTTGACATATAAAGCTGGAACAACAACCACATCTAGATAAATCGGCTATGCTTTTGGGTTTTAATACTTAAAACAGTTATACTTGCATAAAAGTCAATTCACCATTATTCATAATTATTTGGCATAGATATGCCTTTGTTCCATCCTTGTCTGCGTCAATTTTCCGTAGCCATGAGTTAACCCATCCCAATTTCCACAGATTTCTACATTACTGAGCAATATCTGGACATTACTAGAATACCACTATTGATGACTAAATTCATCATGCAAAATTAGCAAGGATATATATTAGGCGAACATAATATTGCCTATAAGCAGATGACTAATATCACTATGAAATATACCTTTCAGATGATGCCCCAGCAGCATTCCATCCACCACCGCCAGTGGAAGTTCCCGCTCCATTCAGCCAACCTTTCCAAGCGTCAAGATTAATGTCTCAATAGAACATCAAGGCCAAACAGAGAACAGGGAAGATATCTATACGCATGCTAATTGATGCTATAATCCATTTAATTGGGATTTTATTTATCTCTTTAAAGGATTAAAAAGTAGAGAATAAGGTATTCTGACCTCCAGAGCTTCCTTCACTACCCAGCAGATCAAATGGCTTAGAAGAACTTGAATCTGGATCACCACTGATATAAAAAAAACAGTGAGAAACTAAGGACAATATTCACGCACAATCATAGCAAATCATAAGTAATTGTGGCATACAAAAGTTAATGTAAATGTCAGAAATACCTTGATGAAATGGCAGTACTCCTTCCCTGAACCTCAGAAAGATGCTCACATTTAACTGTGAAAAGTATTTTTTGTACAAATTGCTCTAAATAATTATATAATATATCAAAAAGAAAATTACACAAGAAAGAGTTCACCATCATAAACAAACCTGTAAGAACCTTCTGCTGTGAATCAAGTTTCACAGTTACATCAGTGCGACGCAAGGCAATGACACGGCAAAGGTATCCCTTCAAAGGACCTATCCTAATTCTCAAGGTCTGACCAATATTAAACATGTTATTGTTGTCCCCACGGTTAACTGCATGCACAATTATTGAATTGAGAAAATTAATAAATGCATATATCCACAGCTAAAATAGTTTTTAAGGAGTCATGTATCTTTACATTCACGATTATTTTCTCTTGCTTGCCATGGTTTTTTGGGTGACAATGGAGATCTTGGTGATGATGGTTGGTCTTCAAAGAATAAAGGACCCGGTTCACTTTCCTGAGTGTGAAGCAGCATTCAAAACATAGAAACTCAGATGAAACCATTGAACAGTTTGTAACATAGCAGGATACTGGACATATTTCAAACCTTTCCACTGAAATCACCAACATCAAGCTTGACCTTCTCACACATACTAGATTTACATGTGACATAACCTCCATTTTCTTCCTCATTTCCATCATGTAAAAAGACAATTCCTCTATAAATGTGCTTAACAATGCCTTGTTTACCCTACAAAAAAGAATAGTTTTAAAAGTATGATATGAGGATGAAAAACCCAGATATATCACAATTAGAAATCTTCACATTCAGAAATATGAATCACACCTTTGATAGACCGTCAAGAACCCTGACAGTATCACTAACCAATATAGTCTTACTGTGCTGATCAAGGGCAGTGAGTTTCAAATCAAATAGCCCACTCTTTATTTCATTTCGTTCAATACTTACAGCAACAGGTCCATCTGAACTCTCTTTTAGAATCTATACAAGACAGGCAAATTAGAAAAGTACTTGTAAAAAATAACAGGCTCTCAATCAAAAAGCTTAGAACAAATGACATTGCATAAGCTGAATGCTATACCTTGTAAATATCATCTTTATCCATGCCTACTATTACACCAAAGTCCTTCTTCCTGAAAAATGGAAAAGAGGTTCTTCAAGAAGACATGTTAAAAAATGTGCAGGCATGCGAATGTGTGTGTATCTGCATGCATCATTTAAGTGCATTTTGTGTGTGTGACAAAGAGAAATAGTTCTCCCAATACCATGAATGTACTGCAATGGGAAATATTGGTCAAGAATGAGGACACATGAGCAAGTATGTAGTACATGTGGGTGCATCTGCATGTCTTGTGTACAAACATGTTTGTGTGAAAGTGTGGATTGGGCAAGTGCATGCAAGTACGATAAAAAAGTAATTCATATGTGTGAATGTTAGCAAGGTAAAACAAGGACTTACCCGAAACATACTAAATCATAAAGCTCAAAATCATTTCCCACACCCGAACCAGATGAACTTTCTCCTTTCCCACCTCCCTTGCTGGGTCTTATTACACGTTTTTTCTTCTTATCACCGTAAAGTTGAGCAAGCCACTCTAAATCATTGGATTCATTGTTTTCAGAAGACCCAAATTTTAACAGCTCCTCTTCTGTCGGCACAACACCCCATAAACTTAATGAATCCAGAGAAACTTTCTTGTATACATATCCATCCTTGAGCATCAAGCCATCAAGAACCTCAAAAACCTTGCCCGTTTCACGGTCACGCTTGAACTGCATGAGTGGTCGGAACTCCCTGCAAAGTTATTGAAAAATAATCACATCATAAAAACTATCCAGTAAAAAAATTAACAAGATATAGGAATATGTATTATTTACTCGAGTTCACTCGAGCTGATTAATCTAGGGGCTGGTACAGCAAGTTTTTGGCGACTATATCCTCCACCCTGTAACATGAGAGAAGAAATGTATCAACAATCTGCTCACTCCGTAGCTTTATTTGGGTTGCAAGTAAAATAAAGGAGAAATAAATAGGAAAGATAGAAATAAATAAAATAGAAAAAGGTTTTGTTTGAACAGACAGAAATAAGAAGGTAAAATGTAAAAAAAAAAATCTTGTTTCAATGAGTGGAAGTGTATGTTAAAGATAAATAAATATGTCTAATTAAAAATTAAGTTTAACTTAAAAATAATATTTTAACAGCACCTCTCGTGACACAATAAATACATTACCAGCAGATATCATATCATATATATAGCAACTAAAAAAAACAAGCATAATCAAAGTTAATTAATGAATTGCCTGGAAAAAAAAAGGTAGCTTATCAAGTGGACACATGTCTCCTTACAAATTTGGCAGCCAAAGCTTGCAGATCAATTCTCGGAATAAGCTTAACTGTAACTTTTTTCCGGAAATTATTTACAGCCACCACCTGAAAAAGCGTAATAGATAAGAGGAATAAGCATTTCACAAGTTGGATAACAAAATAAAACAAAAAACATTCCTTGTGCTCATGTAGTACCTGCGCTAAATCCCCTTTGTAATTACCACCTTTTATTCGAGCCCACATACCCTCAGAAATTTCAGGGGTTCTATTTCTAACAGAAAACAGATGATAGACCTCACTATTTGGTACAAGTGCTACTCGAGTAACATAGATTCCGGGAATCCCTTGACAAGCCTGAAACCATGCATTAATAACAAATGTGAATAGATTTGGCGGGTGGTAGAAATGTTTCACTTGAAAATGCTTTCAACATGGCGCTAGAAAACGGTCGTAGACAACAATTTCAATCACATGATCAAGGTTTTTATAGGCCACCAAAATTTCGGCCACATTTGCCAGCTGACACCGCAATTTAAAACCAATCAAATTAAACCGAACAAAAATACCCAGTACTAAGGTTACCTCATTTATATCATACTGTCTTTCAGCCTCAATATATACACAACCTTTCATATGATCTACGGCAAATGCAGATTTTATCTTCAAGACAGTACCCAATGAAAATAAGTCAGCAAACTTTTGCATCAGACACAACGCTGAAAGCCTCTCCCGGCCAACCTGCAGCAAAAAGGGAAAAACATGGCAAAGCATAAACTGAGAAATTTAAAAGCAACACTGGGAAATAGTTAGCAAAGTCATAGAATCGTGTTCCAGGTATCATACAGTGCATTTGACTTTCCAGATGTTTGGCATCAGTTCCAAGACAGCATCATGAATAGAATTTGGGTTGTTCCCTTTGTCATCAAACTCATCAGCATATTTGATAAACCTAGATGGATTTGCGTAGCGCTCCTCAAATATTCTATCAAACTCTTCTTCATCCACCAATTCCTCTTTAGGAATACGCGGGAAACTACTCTGGCCCTTAGCAGGCTCGCTCATTCTTCTCGGAGAGGCATTAAAATCCTCGTCAGAAAAATCTGTTACAAGAAATTAGAAGGTGTACGGTACCACGAGAAATTCTAAAATTCTAACTACAAACGATGACACCAAAACCATAAAACGAGGCAGGACACAAGCATTTCTCATGAATGAAGCCACTAAAAGCAGTATCGACACGTCTAGAACAAATAAACACATGAAATTAAACTAAACACAGAAATGAGGCCGAAACCCTAACAATTTTCGTGAGAGAGGAACAAACGATGAAAGGTAAGAGCATGAGAGAGAGAAAAGGGCATTCGATTATGTACCGTCCCCGAAATCACTGTCGTCGCTGAAATCGCTCTCCTCGCTGTCATCAACCTCAGCGGCGTCTTCGAAAAACTCAATGCCTCTAGTCTTGAGGCGGCCACCGGTCTTGTCATCTTGGAAGCCGCCCTTGCGCTTGCCGGCCGAAGCTTTTCCGGCGACCTCCTTGCCTTTTCCTTTGCCCTTGTTCGTCATTTCTACCGAAAATGCTGAGACTAATGCAAACTTTGCATGCTGGGATAAATAGAGAGAGAGAGAGAGAGAGAGGAAGAAGAAGTGAGCAAGTAAAGTGTGCTGTGATCACGTGAGAGTGGGAAATGATTTTATATCTATATTTTTATTTTATAAATATAAATTAAATTATAACAATAAATATGAAGGTACATATTACATATCATTAAAAAAAATACCGTAATGAAAATAATAAAAAAAATATAAAAAATTATTAATATAATAATAATATTTTATAAATAATTATACCTGTATTTCTTTGGTCCGTAACACTAGTTTAGGTCCTAAACAAAGGATTCATGATTTTATTATTGGAAGAGTCAGAAAACTGTGATGAACTGTGAGATTAGTAAATGCACCGGTGCAGTTTTCTCTCCATAAAGAAGGAAACCACCTTCCAAAATTAGGATGCTTTTTGCTTTTCGCACCACTTTTTTCTTCCTGCACCTCACTTATTTCCAAATATGGTTTCCAAAATATTTTATGAATTATCCAATTTAAAAGTCTATTAAACTAAGTAATCCTAAATATTAATTTAAGTTTAATGTAGTCATGAAATGCGTTCTAAAAAGATTAATTATAATCTTTCATATCATATTTTGGTTTATCATCTAAATAATATAGTTGATCCAATGACCCCAACTACTTATATTGACTGACCATGAAGTAACATCAAAACATAATCTTAATTAAAAGTCTTAATCAGGAATTAGACTGCTAAGTATATAATGATTACGATATTAACATATATATTGGGCCAACAACAAACTCACCACAAAATGGTATTAATAGATGATTTGAAAAATTCGATAACATTTATAATTCATTCATATCATTTATAATTCATTCATATCTTTACTTACTTGAGTTTTTTTCGTACTTTCATGTATACACCCCCACGTACACTTCTTATCATCATAAAAGCCAAGAAACTAAAGAGATAACGAAAATCAAAGACGAGAATTGAAAGGAAAAAAAAAAACAAGTTATGTAAGGATCTAGAAAATAACCTTAGAGTAGAAGTGATATATTTTAAGTGATATATTTTAAATGATACCTGAATATTTTATTATTAAAATGAAAATGACATATAAATAGAAAATTCAGTTATCCAGGTTTCATTTTAAAATAACTACCATCTCTCTAAAAGTTTCCTTTTTCCTTTCTCTCCCTTCTCTCTAAGATTCTCACCTCCTCAGTTATCAGTTTGACGATCAGAGTACGCCATTAGACTCCTGGCAGCAAAGACTACAAGACTGCCCGATCAAAATCCTAAATAGAATAAGTTCATTTTTGGCCCTTTACTTTGAGTCAAATTTTGAACTTCATAGGTTGTGTACATGAGTTTTACATGTGACTCTTTTAGCTCAAGGTCCTAGTTATATATAGTTAGATTTTGATTAGGACTCTGTGGTGCAGCTTAATTACCTTTAAGCTTTTGGTAGATTTGGAGCTTTCAGGTAAGGAAGTTAGTCTTATTATTTTCAATAAAACCCTAGGTTAGAAGATTCTGGATGTGGAGGTGACGTGGTCACCAATTCTAATTGTTTTTGCTTGCAGGATTGTCTCTCTTGAAGAGTAAAGTAATATATT
>Ga0123342_1002188_pt1 | contig 32714 bp, 22 predicted proteins | sample Turbeawhitnodule_FD_89960 | JGI IMG/M metagenome (GOLD analysis project Ga0123342, IMG submission 89960) | Root nodule microbial communities of legume samples collected from Mexico - Turtle bean Mexico white nodule | ecosystem: Host-associated > Plants > Roots > Nodule | place: Mexico: Nepantla... | reverse complement strand
GTGTTTCCCATCCTACCCTTCATGCTTGTTCTCCAAGGCTCCTTCACCTATAAATAGGAGGCCTACCTCATTGTATTTTACAAGTTGAATTTGAATGAAGTAAAGAAACTCTGCACAAATTGTGTTAGCTCTTAGTGAGGCTTATGTCCTCTTAGGTTTAAGGTCTTATCTTGAGTGATTGGGAAGCTCTCAAGTGGCGGCCAACACACTCATCTTGGAGCACATCACCCTCCAAGTGGCGTGACATTTATCACCCACAATCATAAGTTTTCTCATTCCATTTTCCTTCCATTTTCTCCATTCCATATTATGTGTTTGTCTCTTAGTTTCTCTTCTTTGTTGCTCTTGGATTTCGCTCATAATCATGAGTATGGTGCATCATTTGGGAGGCCATGACCACCATTGATGTTAACCTTGTGCCCATTTTCAATTCCGCAATTGCATCTCATACTCACCATGTCTTGTTTTTCATTTTTACCTCTATGAAGTGAACCTTCACACTTACTTAGCCATTTGGTTCAGTTCGTGTCCAATGGGAATCTTCCTTAGGTCCTCACCTTTAATTGTTAAAATCTCAATATTAAGTAAAAGTGTCATCATAAAAACATCAAAAAATCAACTCACATCAAGCATCTAGTACCTAGGCCCTTCTTTCCACACAGGTACAGTTGATTTGGAAAATTAATGAAGATATCATTTACTTCCAAAGAGGAAAAAAGAGCATTAACTAGCGGTTATAGGTTACTGTTATAAAATCCATTTATATCTCATGATAACCATTCAATGTTTTTTTTAAATGGTCTGAGTTCAACAAAACCTATAAATAAGTGATAAGAGGACACACTAAACTCTATTTTATACTCTAACTCTTTGTTAAGAATTATCATCTTTGTGTTTCTACTAACTTAACTTTTGCAGGTGGACCTCCGTCTTTTGCAGGTTGCACTCTCTGAGTTCATTTTTGGTAAGAACATCTTCTTTCTTCAAGTCTTCCAATTTAGATTCATCAAATACATCAGCATCTGCATATACATAAATAGTCAGTTCAATCCAATAAATATTGACAAATTTCATTCTTAATATAGTCATGAAAAAAAATTCTTAATAAAAAACTTTAATTTGGTTAGTTAGTTTGTTTTGTTTTAACTTTATTAATAATTTATGTAATTAAACACTATTTGATCTTTAGTAATTATTAACGTCTTATTAAGATAGAATTAATTTTAATATGAAACTAATCTTGAAAGTATCATTAAACATTTTAAAATTATAAAACAAAAAACAAAAGGTAAAAAACTCCATTCAAGATTAATTATATATTAACATTAACTTTTCTTTTAAATAAACATACATGACAATTATCAATTATTAAAGACCAAACACAATTTAAAGTTTTTATTAAGATTTTTATCTTGAATAAAATTTTAAATATATATGATATAATTTATTTTATCCTTATATTGTTACTATTAAGGATTCAATTTGTCAATTATTTCATTAAAGAACAAGTTGTTCTGGTTTATATTATTTTATTTTATTTCAACATATATTAGGAAAGATTGTAAGTTGTTAAACATGATTAAAGAATAATGTGATGGATTCAAAAGTCTTCTCATCGATTGATTCGCATAATAAATTGATTTTCAGATGAATCTCTGCAACAACAATATTCCCGGCCCGAATTTTCCGTTGTTAGCACATTACAACTAATGCAAATAAATTCAACTAATTACGATTAGCTAATCACGTTTTTAAAATTTTCACGTTCTTAAGTAAAATTTAAACAGCTATTCTTTTAACCAGCACTATATATAACAACCAATTTCTTTGATAAAACATTTTATTCTTGAAATCTTTCTAAGTATGTATAATTCTTTTGAATGAAAATAGACTTTAATCAAGATTTTTTCATAAAAATATATTTTCAAAAAACATTTAAGACTAATTTGAATGTATCTCTGTTTTTCGAAAACCATCCAATTTACACTATAAATTCAAAAACTTTCAAATATTGATTTTTTTATCGTGTTGATGTATTCGTAAAATAATTTAAAATTATCGTAGAAGATATATTTCAATAAAAAATCATCAGGACAATCAAGATATATAGTTTTCGAATTGCTCTTTACTTTCAAAAAGATGAAAACTTTCCAGAATTTAATCAGCCAATTCTTTTGAATGAAAATGTTGATGTGTATGATCAAATGAGATTCAAAAACAATCAATCATTATTGGAAAGCATTTTAAGAACAATGAGATTGAATTTAGACACTCCCTAATATGTTAGACTATCTAATATGTAGAAGATGCAGTAATCATCTAACAAATTCATGAAAATCATTTTTTTTCTAACTCATCTTGCTTTTTGTATTTATCTAGCATTTAGAGTCTTCTAAAGACCATCTGGACAAAAAATCGTCTAGTGTGTCCTTGTACAATAAGACCGTCTAACGAGTCTATGCATAATTGGATTCTCGAATGTGTTAACACTGCATAGTTTGACTTTACATTTCTGAACATAATATAGCAGTTTTAATACTTCTAACAAGTTTAATCTTAGTAAACCGTCTAATATGTCTTTGTCTAAGTATGCACAATAGTAGCTTTGTTAGAGATCTTAGCACACCTTATAGTGTTTGTTATCATCAAAACTTATAAACTCTCTTAACATGAGATCGTCTAATAGTATTGTTTAACATCTTAATAGTGATTTCTTTTTTTACCCGAACTTCACACCTTCATCTTTATTGCTTCATTTGTTTACTCATGAATGTAATTATGCACTAAATATGTCTCATGCAACATTAAATATTAATCTCCCTTTCAAACAACATTTTGATAGATGGGGTGACCTATTACACCTTAATCAAAGAGCTTTCATCTAAAATAAGGAAAAAGAGTAGGATCGTGGGAGCAAATAATCGTTCAATAGTTGTCATAAGGTGTTTTAGAATGTGCATTGTCGGAAAGTAGTTTTAACACACCTTTTAATAAATCTTTGATATTAACACGTTTTGTAAGATGAAACATTCTCTACAACATAAAATAAGTTTATAAGTTTTTTTCAATTATAATGTTAGCTTGTAAAGTGTGTTTATGTATATAGTCTTCTGTGGTTTTAAGATGAAACACAAACATATTAAGGCTATCATGGTATTAATGCCACCAATACACCTTATTCCAATGTCGAGCAATGTTGTGTTTAGCTTCTTCTCTGAAAAATCTCTTTTTTCTCTAAAACCACCACATTCTTCTAAGTAATTCATTTTGTTTACCTTCCACATAACTTTGAATTGCTCAATCATAACGTTTTTGGATTACACAATCTAGAAGGAGGAGGTGCTTGTTGTCATAGATTGATCATTCTAGAAAATCTAGTTGGATTGTCCAATCTAGAACATGTTTTCAAAATTTATAATCTAGAAACATGCTTCACATTGAGCAACTCCAAAATAATGTTTTGGAATGATCAACCAGAAAACATGTTTTGGATCGAGCGATTTCAAAATGTCTTCTGAAATTATTCCAAAATGCATATTCTAGAACATAATTTTTACTTCTTATTTAATTATATTTATATATTTATTTTAGTGTATTTATATATAGTCATACTTAAGAGGAAATAATTCTTTCTGATAGTGTGCAATCAACTGTCTCTAAAACAGAAAGTGTGGAAGACCTAGTTTAACTCATGAAAACGTTAAAAAACATAATACAAGATTACTATGTTGATAACTTTACCATATAAAAATAATTATATAATAGTTACATTTATCTCATTCTCAAATGTATCACTGCAATCTCATTTATAAATTCATTTATATTGCATAAGAAGTAGAACATGGACTATGTCAATATCATCTATACTACTTGAAAACATAATTTCATTTGATATTCTCGAGTAAGAGTCTTCATCCGTAGTAAATTTGTTAAAATAAAGTTTAAATTGTAAAAAACTATTATAAAAGCTTCTAGAAAACGAAATCTTGAAAATAAAATATTTGATTTCTAAAATACTTTATCTCTAAACTGTGAGATGTGTATTCTGAGTTAAGTATTTTAGAATATATAATATGTTTTATTTTTTGAATGCCTAATTTTCCTAGGTGTTCAAAAATCAAATAAAATGTTCAAAATACAATTTCCAAAAGTACACACATTTTATATTTTGGATTAAACAATTTGTGAAACACTTATAAAGTAAAATGTTCTGAATGAGGTGTTATGAAACACTTGTAAAATGTTCTGAGTGTTCTGAAATAGTGTAAGATAAATATGTTACGAAAATTTTGATTTGGAATGTTTCTGGAATAAGTAATCCAGAGCACTAATCTTACTTATCCAGAATAAAAAACTCATGTAGCGGATTACCTTTTTTATAAATACCTGCAGAGTACTAATCTCAATTCTTGTCAGAATCCAAGTAGCAATGAAGTAAAAACTTCTAGTTGAGTAAAAAAAATTGCTCGCGAGTAAGAAAGGCGAATGTGACACCATTAAAATAAATAGTCATTTCAAAAATTACAGGGGTGCAGGAAACAAAAGTCTAATTGTAGAACAAATTAGAATATATAGCCAAAATAATATGTAACATGTCTAGTAAAAATTAAATTAACAAAATACTCCAAATTTAGTTGGAGAACATCTACAACACCTGTGATGGTGTATGCAAATTGTCTTTAGAAAAGACCCCTCAAATTACATTACTTTGTCAAATCATTTAATGTGAAACAAAGAACTGGAGCTTGGAAGCTCTGTTAAAACTGAATGCTAAAAACTGAAATATCCAAGAATATAAACGTTTCAAACATTATTTACGACCAACCAAACGGATTTAGAAACTAGATTTTCGAAACACTTAAGTGTTGTCCTACCAAGAATGTCTTAAGATGTACCGGAGTACTAATATTGCTACCAATTCCACAAAGTATATCTTTAACATAAAGAATATCAACCCTACTTAAAATGTAGCACACACCTGCACCTAAAGCAAACTTTGTATCCGAATCATGAAAACAAAAAGACAACTGGTGAACAGATTCTAGTTTAAAGCAGGTTATGAGCTAAATTACAACTACATACTGAGGTAAGGCTTCGAAAACTGATGTACTTCTTACGTGATCATATCCTGTGATAAAGTCAATGCAGTTTAAGATAGCCAGGTTTCAATGAAAACAAGTTCATATCGATTAAAATACAACCACATCATGGAGGGTGTTTCAACTGAATGCGTTTGTCCAACATAATGGATGTTTGAAGACGAGGCAACGGTTTAAAAATATTTTGGCAACATCAAAAAGTACATGGAATAAATCGAGCTTTCATAACTTTCGACAAGATCAATTACAATTATATTTTGGCATATCCACGATTACACAAATTACAGGCTGTTATAAACAAAATTGAACGACCAATTATAAAATCTAACATATATATATACAGATCCCGGAAACCAAAATTTCTACTAAAAGAACCAGAGGTAAGATAAGACATGTCGCTGCCACCGTTGGAGTCAACTTGCAAGGAAATTCAGATTTGGAATGATTTGAATAATTAATTGCACGGTCTAAATACCAACCTTCATGACTTCTCCAAATGGCATTGGAAGATGTATTATGATAAATCTGCAAAGAACAAATATCACGTTTCCTATGGCTCCCAGTTCTATCTATTAAAAATGTTAAACTAAACACAATCCCATATTCAAAAAAATGCGCAGAGGCGGTACTAGTAAGATCAAGTACCAGCAGAAATAATCATTTTTGGTCCAAATGCAGACAGGCACTCATTGATCGCTGCCAATGTTCCTTATCTCAACAGTTGGAATAAGTATACAATTGAAGCACCTAGGTACCATACACCAGATCTTTTTCAAAACAACACCGGCCTCTTTTCAAGATGCGGAACAGAACCAAGTTTCTAGTTACAAATAAACAGACTTCACATCATTAGCGCCAAAGCTTGTAGCACACTGTGGGCACTTGCGATGCCTACTCCCAGCAACTTTCTGGATACATGAGTAGCAGAACAAGTGGTAGCATTTTGTAATTACCACCTGACAGAAAGAAAGGGATACATAAGCTTTTCACCCCAAAAAGTCATGTTTTCTTTAAAACTTAATTTGTAAACAGACTAACAACCAATACACTCATTAGTCGAAGAAGAAAACGATAAATAAATATGTACCAAGATTCACCATAAGCTATTTTTTTTAGCTTACATATAACCAATACAGCTTAATTTTCTTTTTCCGTCAAACAAAAATTAAATATATTTATTTATTAAAAAAATTGAAACTCCCCCCTAGCTAGCCCCCCGAGCACAGCCACACACCTTTGGTGGATAACAATTTCAGCATTTTAAATTGAAGAATATTTATATTTCAGAAAAAATAACCTCTAAAATTGTTATCATGTTTAAAAATTAGAAATGTAGAAACTAAAAAAGAATATCAGACTTCTGGTTATTTTGAGTAGCTTTAGAAAATGCTGAAATCATAACTTTTTTTAAAAAAAGTTTCATGCCAAGGATCACTCTGAATTTTGACATCTCAACCAGGCTAACACCTCAAAATTCATCAATCATCTGTTATCACATGAAACAATTTATGAAATAACTTAAATTTAAAACAATTTTATTAATGGAACAACAAAATACAACCTATGCTTTTCAGAAAATCCATAAATTAAAATCAGTTTTATATAATCTTAAAATCACTGTTTCTAAAACCTTGGTCACATTAGATGTAGCTATAACACCCCCCACCCAGAACACCAGACTCAGCTTGACCATAATCACAAGGTGCTTACAAGGAGTTTCAGACCGATGCACATACAATACAACAACTTATAAAACATATTTGCGTTTATCTCTCTCCATTATTATAATATGTAATAAATGAGCAAAGAGACAGACAGACAGACAGACCCAGAATGTTGTACAAATATATCTCCTTAAAAAATACCTCTTTTGCCCTATCGTGACAGATACTGCACTTGATAATTTCCCTGTACTCTTCAAGTTCCTGATGAAGCTTTTCAGTTATTGAAGAGCCCTCATTTTGTTCTTTAAGGCGTGAAAACTTTCTCCTAGAAATCTCCAGATCCTCCTCTATTCTTTTTTTGGCAAACCTTAGTAACGAAAAGACACAAGGTTACAACAGATGTGTGCCAAAAACATTTGACAAAAATTATATATATATATATATTATGGATTAAATACCTTTCTTTCTCAAGTTCAACTTGTAACTCCATTCTCGTCACCCTATTACTACCAATTTTTGATTGCATTTCGACCACTGTATCCCTAATCTGTTGAGTTTGTTTTCTAATATCAGACAGCCTTCTTTGTGTATTTTCTGAAGTGACAGAACATTGAAACTTATCGTCTGACATTCTTTGAAGCTGATCTGAACAAAACTTCAACTGCATACCAAGTAAGGATAAGTAAAATTCCAAAGTCATATCTGAAGTGCAATTTAAGATTAAATCAAGACCCAGCTACCTGGTCTTCAATTCTTGCAGCTTTCATATCATATAAATTCAGGGATGTGTTTGTTTGCTGGATATCTTGTTCAATTACCCGCTTCTCCATGAGCAAAGAATCCTGCTTCTGCCTTGCCCGTACACCCTCCAAAACAAGCTGCACCAATGAGATACAATAAAAAAAAATATCCAACTGACAAACATTATTATATAAACATATACCTGGTCTTCAAGAATATTAGAAAATGCTGAATGCAAAGTAGAAATTTTGGGAAACAAAATCAAAGTTGTGTCAGATATTCTCAAGAAAGTGGAATTTAAGTCTAATGCAACCTTACAAAACCAGCTTAGTAAGGTGAGGTTTGCTCCCAGTTATATATATTATAATTTGACCTTATTTCCAGCTGATGTGGACTCTTTAACACACCTCACACCGAGGACAAAACATCTCAAGCATGGAACTACAGGGAACTTGATAGCAGATGGCACAGCCCAACAAACTTGACTAGTATATGCTATGAATGGCTCTAATCAATGTTGTGAAACTCATAACATGGAAGAGGATCAGAAAGGGAATGAAAACTCATAACTCGAGGATTGTAACTATCCAAGAAAATCATTCATAGTGACTTTTTGTCAATTCACCCAATGCAATAAAAAAATAAACAATGAATTGATGAAAAATAAGCAGTGCAGCAGAAGCAAATATAAAACCTCTTCACCGCAAACAGCACCAAATGAATTAATAGAAGGAAGCTTGTGGGAAGTTGCGAGGGCGGGAGGCAAGATGATGGCGGAATCGCAAACAGCAGAATCACTAACGGTGGAGGCATAACGGTGGCAAGCTTTTCAGTACTGAGTTTCGCAATATTACGATTTTTTAGGGTTTTGATAAGTGTTTTGGTGATAAACTTTTGGGCCTCTTCTTTAAGTTAAGTTTTTTTTTAAAAAAATGGGCAGAGTCACATATCAGAGATACTCAGCGATCCTCTGATCCGACTACTGACTTGCAGGATCGCTTTGATCCGCTCAGGCAGCGATCCAGCACGGTTTCTTCCCAAAGATCGCAGGATCGTGAGTTTACGATCTAGATTGCCATTGGCTCTAATACCATCTAAAAAAAGAATTTATATCTAACTCAACCTCACAAAATCAGGTCAATAAGCACCCAACTATATATTATAATTTGACCTTATTTCTAATTGATGCAAGCTCTTCAACATATACAAAACCCTTTGATTTAAAAGCTTTTGTAACATATTTCAACAATAGTGTTAGAAAAACTAGTGTTATCTACTCTCAGGATGTCATGTGTTAGGTACAGAAAATTGTTTACTAGTTATCTTTTCAAAAGTCTATAGCAGCAGGTTCTCAAAGATTGAACCTATCATTTCCTCCTCTTGTACCGCTTTTTGTGATATTGCATGTGTGTTCCACCACTAAATGCAACTAACTCAAGCAAGCTAATTGAAATATTAAACACTTTGTTTCTCCCACTCTGTTTAAATTGATAATAAGCATGTTTGATCCCACTCTGTTTTACTCTCCAATTATCAATATAGTATTATTTCTCACTACTAAGGTTATCAAACTGGACCGTTTACATGAACTCATAGGAGCTAGGTAAACTTGACTCATAAGTTTACTTCATATGAAAAAGAAAATAATTTATACAAGTAACATACTAATTTCAAAATTTTAATGACATAGTTAAGTAAAATAAGTCCACAATACTAAATACATAAATTCATCCAAATATTACAAAGCATAAATTGTTAAGAAGAGGATGGACTTGTATTACCATCACTTGTATTTGATCCACACATTTTTAATTGCTCCCTAATTTCAATTTTCAATAACAAAAATGAAAAAGGCATATTATATAATTATTAAATCTTCTATAATTAAAAAACAAAAATTGAAAACCACCAAGCGAGCATACTAGTAAGAATCCTTATTTCGATCATACTCGTGATCAAATTTTAACTAGTAATAAGGTTCCTTTAATGGAAAGCCTAATCAATTAGACAAATCCTTCATATTCTGACTCTAATGACAAAAAAAATCCTAATGTGTCAATTAAATCTGCAATGGTGGACACACTCAATATACATGTTATTCCTTGCATGTCTTTTCTGACAACATAAAACTTCTCTAGGTTTGAACTGAAGATACCACATGCATTTTAAGTCATTTAACTGAAGATATATACAATTTCCATAACTTTTCAATACTAAAATATTCACCAAACTCATTATTGTATAGGAAATAAGAAAAATTCTCTAAATATAGTATAAGATTAGAAAGCACTCCATTCAGACAGAACAAAGGGTCATGTCATATCTATAATAAAAATAAAATGGATGTACTTGACAGTTTAAAACGAAAAGTCTTAAAAATGTATTATAAAAATAAAATGTATAATAAAAATAAAATGTATGTTTTTGTAAAATACAGAGGAACTTCTTAATATGCAGATCACAAAGACATTAGAAAAAAATTATCACTTTAAAAGTAAACTATGAAAATGCAACCGATTTCAAGACAGACTACCTTAATATTGTAATCATCTCTTTCAGTAATTTGCTGCAGCAGATGTTGGTTTTGAGTTTGCATGTCATCATATGCTTGTCCAATACTCTGCAGGATAATCATGACAACAGCAACAGATCAAAAACATTTTCAGAATTAGAAACAATTAAAGACGATAATACACAGTAAAATATGGCATTATGCATCAAAGAACTCCAGCCCATTAAGATAAGATACCTCTATTTCAGATAAGTAGTTCTCATTTTGTTTGTTCTTAGATTTCAAGACATCCGACAGATCACACATTTTCCTGAAATAGGAACAATATGGACAAATAGAGTTAACCATCAATTAATTAATACAGCAGAGTTAAGAGAATACAGTTACACACAGATGAAAGACAAAAACCTTCAGCTGTTTTCACATAAATATAGATAAACTTCCACTCTATAGAAAAAGCATAAGCAAAGTAATCACATAACTGAGAAAATAAAAAGTACAAGTTCAAATTCAAAGGATACAAACACCAACATCACATAAATATGGATAAACTTCCACTCTATAGAAAAAGCATAAGCAAATTCATCACATAACTGAGAAAATAAAAAGTACAAGTTCAAATTCAAAGGATACAAACACCAACATCACATAAATATGGACAAACTTCCACTCTATAGTAAAAACATAAGCAAATTCATCACATAACTGAGAAAATAAAAAGTAGAAGTTCAGATTCAAAGGATACAAACACCAACATGTAAGAAACAATATTTTTCTAGTATTAGAACATCAGGAGAATTAACAAAGAGCAAATATGATAGAAATATGTATAGAATATAATGAGGAAGCAATTTCACTTCAATAAATGGAAACTCAGAAATGAACAGAGAAGCTCTTATAGAAAAGGATTAAGGAAAAACAAGTTCTTGTTTATCCAAAAACCAAAATAATAGGAAAATCTGAGTAAAAAATAATAAAAATTTTCTGTTATTCCCCATTTCCTCAAGTAATTTAAAAAAAAAAAGAGAATCAGGACAGCTTAATCTGCGTACTTAATACTTGTACTCTTATTTCTATTTGAAAATTTTAGAAAATGGACTTTAAATAAACCTAGGTCAACCTTACAAAACCAGTTTGATCAAATTTGCACTCACTTATATACTATAATTTGGTCATATCTCTAGTCAATATAAGATCTTCAACACACCCCCCTCATGACGAGGATTGGACATCTCAAACTTGGAAACAGAGGGCTTGATAGCACGTGGTATGATAAGTCCAACAAGCATTGCAAGGATAAGCTCTAATATTATCTTTAAGTTTAATTCAACCCTACAAAACCAACTTGACAAGGTGAAGTTTGCACCCATTGATATACTATAATTTGGTCATATCTCTACTCAATATGGGATCTCTAACACACTTCCTCATGCTAAGGACTGAACCTTAAGTCTAATTCAACCTCACAAAACTGGCTTGGTAAAGTGATGTTTGCACTCACATATATACTAAAGTTTGGGCATATCTCCAATTAATGTTGGATATCCAACAGAAATAATAGCAGAACATAAAAGAGTTAGAAAAAATAAACTGCTGCTACACAAATTCTAACTTTAGATAGATAATATCACCTTCATTCTTTACAAAAAAAAAACAAGCAACCAAAAAGAAATAAGACCAAAAGAACACCTCACCATTCATGAAACCTTCGTAAAGCAACCAGATGCAAATTGCAATATTGAGATAAGATAATGTCTACGTTTATATTTTGCAATTTCACTTGCATTTCTCTATTAGAGTTTCATAGATAGTGTGCTAGTTGTTGACTCAGCATTGAGTCATATAGCTTTCCTATATCACTCTTTGTACTGTCACTCTTATCATAATTTCATAGTTCATTTTATCTCTGTTATGTTTTCTCTTGTATCTAGTATGGCAAAATAGAATAGATAATACATCTTACAGTAAGCACACGTGAGAAGCATAGACCAACCTTTTAGAATCTTCTAATTTCTGTCTCATGTCCGCAATCTCAGCTTCACCAGCAGCCAGCTTTTGTTGTGATCTGGCCTCTGCTTCATTGGCTTTCTTAACTCGAAGTTCCAAGTTGTGCTCATCAAGTGATGATTTCAAACTTTGAACATGTGCCCAGGCTCTATATTCTGCTTCGCGTGCATCCATGACATCCCTGCACACACAGATCTCCGTTAGTATTCCACAATTTTGTTGCAAGTGCTGGGGAACTTATCATGGAAAAATGTTATTAGTTCAACCAAAATGCCAACCATAGTAAAAGTTTTTCCTTTATTTTTCTAAGATTATGAAGAAATCATAGTTTTGAAAACCATGCATCAATTGGGTGCAAGATTATTATATACAACAAATGATATTACATAACAATACAAGATGTAAGTATATATAACAAATAAAATAGAGACTACAATATCATTAACACTTGACAATCTCACTAAAGTTGAAGCTTGAATCACAACTGTGTCCAACTTCATGCAGACATGGTTAACTATGCTCTCATTATGTGGCTTGGTAAAAAGTATTGGCCGGAAGTTCCCAGGTTATGAACTGACTTGAGGAAATACAAGCTTGTTGACTATTTCCCCAAATCAAAAATGAAAATTAGGCTGTAACAATATGAATCCTTTGATAATTTTGAGCTAACATTACGATGTCAAAATTACAACCCCTTCTAAGAGACATGGTGAAACTAATGGAAAACAACCTTGAGAGGACTGCGCACACAAAAGCTAGCCATCATAGCTGGAGAGCCCAAAGCCTTTTATATCCCATGCTTGAATCCCACATTTCTAATGTGGGACTCAACTCCTACACATTGCAATTGATCGTAGCACTGAGTTTTTAGCCATCAACATCTCTACAGCCACTGTGCTCAATAGTTTCCAGTCATCTCTAACCTCCGTCCATTCCTAACCAACTTGTCACTGTCCTGTCAATGACTTTCTTTATCTCTATAATCTTCCAGACCATGAAGTTGAAGAGATTAATTGGTGGTTTTGTTTTCATTGCTCTAAAGCTTGTACAAAATTATGTTGAAGGTGGATACCTCACACACCCTTTGGAGTTCAGCTGGGCGATGTATTTTGTAAGAAATCACACGGATGTTGTAAGGATTTGAAAATAGATTTGGCTAACTATGTAGTTATGAACAAATTTCTATCTTCATGGAAGAGATGGAAACTGTCTTTGGAAATGTAACGGAACACTATCTATGCTTAAAGCAACAGGCATTTCTGAGATAGTTCTTGTTAGATATATTATATGGGCCTATGCCCATCTCTATGTAATGCAAGTTACATTATATATATAATATGTTCCATTGTTCTGCTTGAGACACACGAGGATACCATCATACAATATCTACCATTTATTTCAGAAACTGGTACCCTCCTGATAGACCCCCTGTCCATCGGTTCCAAAATCATTTGCAGAAATCAGGATTTTCTGACTCCCTGAGCTTGAAAGGGTGACATTAGTGTATACAAATTGGTTTTACTACTTAGAATGTAAAGGGGTGTCATCACCCTAAGGTGGCACTGACAGCAGTAGTACATAGTGACAATTACAATTCATTTGTTGGGTGCAACAACTGTAACAAGGATCAATAATTCACTCTCTCCTTGTAAAATACATCTCGTGTCAGCTCAAATCAATAGATAGAACATTCATATTCTCTCAATATTTGGTCGACTAAATTCTCTCTACAATTACTTTTAATATATGTATTTAAAATTTCAGAATGATGGTCATTTCACTATAGCAGTTTCATGGTCATCAAGTCCACTTGTGCTATTCAGGAGTGATAAAAACTATGCTGCTAATTTTCTTCTAATGTCCAATAAAAAGAAATTTTAACTTTGTTTCCACAATTGTTTTGTTCCTAAATTTCAGAATAAAGGTCATCCCACTACTATAGCAGTTTCATGGTCATTAAGTCCGCACTGCTAATTACACTGATAAAAACAATGCTGCTAACATTTTTTCTAATGTCCAATAAAAAGAAATTGTAACTTGCTTCCACAATTCATTTGTTCATAAACATTTGTCCAGAAAGTTCTTTCAAATGTAAAAACCTATTCAGAAAAAAAATAAATATGTAAACCAGAACAATTCAGAACATAAAATGAATTCACGATCATGATTGAAACTCGAACCTTGAATCAATGGACTCACGTCTAAACATTTCTAACGTCAACTTCAAGTCCAGTTCACTTTCTCTCAAATCTTGAAACTGCATCAAAAGCAAAGCAAAGTTTCTAACATGAAAGGACATGGAGGATTACAAAATCAACTCTATCTGCCTGATTAACATGTATAAGACTTGGCATGCAACATTAATTTCATTAATTGTGTTCTTCTGAAGTCAGAAGTGACCATTGAAATACATCTTGCAAAATAATTAAATTAATAATCCCTATATACTATCCCAGTAAATGAAATTGCAATACTATAGACAATACCAAATAAAGTTTTTGATACAACATATAGAGACAAGCTCAAATAACCACACTAATGCAGCACAGCTTAAGTTTCTTGGTCAAATACAACATACCACACCAAGCAGCCTCTTTATCTCAGCAAGTTGACTGGCAGACCTAACAGAAAATGCATCACATTCTTTTACCTGTTATTTAAAAACAAACTTTCAGGACCTGTGAATTTATGCTACCAAAATGTGGAGTTCACGTAAGCAAATATACTAACCTTCCTGTCAAGAATATTAGAAACAGACTGCATATCTGCACGCAAAGAATGGATGTCTGAAGCTGATTCTTTATATTTTCTTAGTTGGCTTTGCATAGACCCCATTTCTTCAGGAAACGAAGAAACCAGAGATTTAAATTCAGCAATAATTTGTTTCCTTCCTGAAGCCAAAGCAAAGGAAGCACAAATTATAAAACCAAACAGTAACAAAATACCTGCCTTCAACAACAAAGGGAAGGTGGATCCAAACCTGGCTCTCTTGCTTCTTCTTTCAGCTTATTTTCAATCATATTTCCTTCCTCTATCTTTTTCTGTATCTCAGAGTGTAGATCAGCCACTCTAAAATCTGAAACAGCCACAGATCTTTGAAAAATATCTGCTAAATCATTTTTAATGTACCACTCTCGCTCCCTCCATGTAAGATTATCCTTTTCAACCTATAAAGAGATAACAAAAAATTTGGTTTGGAACGGGAGCTCATAATCAGTATTTTATTCTAGCAAAAAGGGCAACAATCAAAATGCATAACTGAAACTACCGACCAGTTACAACCTGTAGTTTCTCATATAAGGCCTGATACTCCAGAACATCTGATTTTGACTTTTCTATCTGATCTCTAGCCAATTGGTAAGCATGGGATGAAGTAATACACTTGAAATTCTTCAAAGTGTTCTGATCCAATCATTCAACATCAAAAATTACAGCAATAAAATGAAAAAGAAAATGCCAATACATGCATTTTTTACAATACAAATACTAGAGCACTAAGGGAAACAAACCTGTAGATCACACAACTGCTGTAATATTCTTATTCTTTCCTCATGAAGACTTTTCAGTTCCATTAATCGAGTAGAACCTTGGTCCTGAGAAACTCAACAATTAAGGTACAATATCCTACAAAATCTGAAACTAAATCAAAGAATCCAAGAACAATACCAGTAGATCCTTCAAAGTAGATTCCATATCTTGCAAGTCCTTTTGCTTGTCTCTGATCTTATCACTAGGAATATGCGTACTGCCAACATTTAAGACAGGGAGAACTGCCCCTTTTGCAGCATCTCTCTCAGCCTTAAGAGCTGCAAGTTTGTGATTGCTTTCTTCTAACTCTGCAACAGCGCTAGCCAGTTCCCCTGAGAAAATCAATAACAGTAAAAGAAATAAATTGCATATCGCATTCCAACCTTCAAAGCATAGAATAGGTGACTAGTAGGAGCATATTTGTTTTCTCTTTTCCTCAACCTTTTCCAGACAAAACAAGAGAATATAAATGTTAAAAGTTCAAGTCTTGTTCAACACAAAAAAATTATTAAATACATATCCATCAATTGCAACTATTGGAAATCTCACATCATCGACTAGACATATGACAACATAATATTATATATGTGGGTGCAAACCTTATCTTGAAAGTCATTTTTATAAGTTTGAGTTACACATAAATCCCAAAGACTAGCAAAGCAAACTAACAAGGTTTGTTGGACCATACCCTGTGGTGTGTCAAAGATTTTCCATCAACAAGATATTGGGTCAAATTATAATATATATATATATATATGGGTGCAAACTTCAGTTTGCAAGGTAATCTTTTAGGGTTTAGTTAGACTTACATCCACTTTCTAAGAGCAACAAATTTAAACAAAAGTGTTTTAGAGAAATAATGAGAACAAGCAAAATGTAGACAACCATACTATACAAGATCTGCACAGCTGAGAAAATACCAACACAATACGTTATATTATTAGTGTAGAGGCAACATCAAATATCAAATATAACTTTACATGACAATAAGTACAAAAGAACTTAAATATATAAAGAAAAAATAATTAAACAATTTACACAACACAAATCATGATTTTTTTATACCAAAAGTTGTAATAAAATTGTAAATTGCATAATGTCAAGTTATCCAACATTTTAGCATAAGTCAATTGTCATCCAACTCAACCACATGGTCCATGGGCTAGGCAATTAACCATACCATACATCACATACTGACAACCATGGTTGTCAAACTTGCAAGTCAACTTGTTGACTCATCAGAGTTCACATTTCCACACACCCTTATCGAGTTAACTCAGAAGTAAACTCAATTTTTGACTAAACTCGGCAAACTTGGAGTAAACTTGGTGAACTTGATTAAACTTGCGAGTCTACTCAGAGTTGGTAAGTTCAACTGGATTTTCGTTTTAACCCAAAACAGTGAGTTTAGGGTTCGCGTTTCGTTTTGGTGTTGTTGCGTCTTCTCTCGAGTGCGGTGGTCGTGCTTCTTCTCTGAACAAGTGCGGCAGTGGTGGCGATCGAGCAAACCAAGTCGTGCGATGGTGGCAATTGTGCAGAGGAGGTCGCGCAGTGGTGGTGGTGGTTCATGCGGTCATGCCGTTGCAGTGGTCGCGGGTGGCAGGTCGATGGTGGTGTCGCTCATCATATAAGATTATAGAGATGGGTTGTGCTGGAATTAGGGTTGCATTGTTTTGTGGTGTGATTTAGGGAATTAGGGCTTTTTTTTATTGGGCTGCACTAAATTGGGGTTTTTTATTGGGCTGCACTAAATTGGGTTTTTTTTATTTAATTGAGGTGTAGATTTTTTTTGTTTGGAGTGCTTTTTTTTATTGGGAAAACATGGTGCAAATATTTTTTTCATGTGAAGTAGAGTTTACGAGTCGAGTCTACGGAGCTCCCACGAGTCTACGTAGACTCTCGAGTTTGACAACCATGTTGACAACCTTTCATGACTACATGATGATGATGCTTAGAAGGCCAAAAAGAACTTATAACAAGGAATTTGCAACTGAAAAGGTGGGTCAACTTGCACCTTTGATAACCACACTGGCAAATCAGGTTTCTTGTTAGACCTAGGTTAGTATTGAGAAACTTCAATGAAACAAAACTCTATCAATTCTACATATAGTACCTAAATTTTATTAACACCATCACATTTAATTCTATAAAATGTATACCATAAATTTTTATTTATTTCCAAAATTCATCAAAAAGAAAAAATCCACATTCAATTTTGTAAGGAATGAAATGTCTTTCCAATTTCATCTTAAACAATATTCATGTTAGAATAGTGTATATCATCTTGTCTCAACATAATTGAATTTCAACAATAGTGATTGTTTAGAACTTGTTAGGTTTGAAAGGTTGAGTACATGGTTTTTGGTTTCGAGTAGGCATGGTGGAAGTGGTTTTCAAGATTGTGTTTGACGATGTCAAAAGCTTTTTGGAATAGGTGGAGTAAGGTTTGGTGTTATTATATTTTTCCCCGTAGAACTTTGCCAAAGACAAAAGAGTGTTGGGAGTTTGAGCCAAAATATTGCATTGAATATTTGTTTTCAACCCATTGATAAAAAAAATCTAATAGTTGTCATTTTCCATATGAACCACAACAATTGTTAACCATTGAACATCATGAGTAGAATAATACTCAAAGCTATTTATCCTTAAATATCCCTTGAAGAACATATGTACCATCAAATTGGGAATTCGTACTTGAATGGAAGTGGAACAAATTGTGATTAGCCAGTAGTCATAGTGGAGTGTTGTCCACCATCAGAGTGAGAAATGGTCATATCTTCAAGCATAGACATTCTCAAATCAAGTGGAATATTCATCATCACATTTAACTGGTAGCTCCAAGATTTTCTTAACATCAATATCAACCTCTTAATGGGTATTCTCAACCAAGGCACATTATCAAACAAATAGTTCTATTTTTTCCTCTTCATTCAAGCCACTAGTGACAAGGTCTTATAGCATGAATTGAGTGCATTCAAACTCTTAAAGGTATAAATCTTCAGGAATTTATTTCTTACGAATTTATTTTTGCCAAAGAATATATTTCTTAAGATTTTATTTTTGCTCTTTCGAGCTCACATGGAATTTTATACCAATTTACTTATCCCCATGCACCTCAATATAGTAGAGAAAAAATAGGCACTTGGTTGAAAATGCATGGACCATACTACCAAGTCATCACTAAGGGGATGTTAGTTTTACATCTTTGTTTTCTTATCAATAGAATGCCTTCTTTGTCCCTTGATAATAAATTTCCTTATCCCAACCTATTTCTAAAAGAACCTCTATTTCATGTTAAAAATTTCCTTAGTCCCTTATATTTCAAATGCACCTTTATTTCATGTTACTCCATGTGTCTTTTATTGTGTGTTTTGAACATTACATGTCTCCAAGTGTGGACAAACTCTAAGCAAGAACCATCAAATATGTCTTCCTAAGATATTTTGGCCTTCAATAAAGGTATTGTTCTTATTCTCCTAATACAAAAAGGTATTATGCGCAGTGTCACCTTTTTTGAAAAGACATCCTTCTTCCCTTCTCTTTAAGAAGTTGACTCTGTGTCTTATTGTGTGTTTTGAACATTACATATCTCCAAGTGTGGACAAACTCTAAGCAAGAACCATCAAATATGTCTTCCTAAGATATTTTGGCCTCCAATAAAGGTATTGTTCTTATTCTCCTAATACAAAAAGGTATTATGCGCGGTGTCACCTTTTTTGAAAAGACATCCTTCTTCCCTTCTCTTCAAGAAGTTGACTCTACCTAACATGTCTAACCCATCTAGTAGTTGAACACTTTTTTCTTGTTTATGACCCCCAGTAATAAAGATTCTAGTTGGCCCATTAAGTACTCATTCTACCTTAATTCCTCATCCTATTTACAATTTTCTAAGTTATCGTCGCTATCCCATACCTACTTTTATTCATTTTGATTGTCTTCTATTAACATGTGACTGAAACACTTGATCATCCTAGATGGTGACAAGCCATGTTTGCTGAAATGTAGGATCTTGAACACAATCACAAATGGGACTTGGGTCCTTTTCCACTTTAGTAGAAGACATTTGGCTGTAAATGAGTGTGTAAACCCCTAAAGTATCAACAAATTGTGAGGTTGATCGCCTTGCTATGGCACCTCTTCATCAATTGGAAATTAAGAATGTTTTCTTTCATGGTGATTCGAAGGAAATCTACATGGAGCAACGTCCTGGATTTGTTGCTCAAAAGGAGCCTATATTTGTTTGTAGATTGAGACGACCTCTCTATGGTCTCAAGCAATCTCCACATGCTTGGTTTGGAATGTTTGGTCATTGTACAAACTTTTGTATTCAAACATAGTCACCCAAACTATTCAATCTTTTATTGTCATACATCTCCTTTAAAATGTGTTTATCTAATTGTGTTTGTTGATGATATAGTGATTTCATGGAACGATGCTACCCAAAATTCCTTACCTAAAGCAACATTTATGTAAACACTTTCAAACCAAAGATTTAAGGAGTCTAAAATACTTCCTAGGCATTGAAGTGGCTCAATCAAAAGAAGGAAGTGTGATATCGGAAAGGAAATATGGATTAGATATCTTGAAAGAAATAGGAATGATTGATTGTAGACAGGTGGATAGTCATATGGATCTAAATGAAAAATGAATGCAAAACAAAGTGAGCCATTCTCATATCCAAAGACATACAAATCAATTGTGAAAAAAACTTATTTATCTCAGTATTACTGGGTTGGTCAATTTATGCAACCTGCTTGCATTGATCAATAGAATATTGTCCTCCACATTCTCAAAAACATCAAAACGGCTACAAGACAAAGACTACTTATATGAAGATAAAGGAAGGATCCAAATATCTAGATATCGTAATGTTGATTGTGTAAGGTCTCCTATAGACAAACTTTCCACTATTGGATATTGTTTTTTATCACATCAGACCAAAAGGATTATCTTGAAAAAAAATCTTTGTAGTAGCCTCTACTCAATACACATGGGGTCTGTTTGTTTCAAAGAGGGGTATCGATCCTTAAAAAATCAGAGAGCATGATAGCCAAAATGAAGAACACAGAGAAGTAGATTTCAGATACACCATTCAGAACACAGGTATATGGACCAAAGGCCCGAAATCAGAACAGAGTACAAAAAAAATCAATAAGAAACTCATCAAGGACCAAGATGTTGACAATGGGGACAGATCATGGAATGAGGGGGATGGACTGTCAAGATGCAGAGAAGAGCAAACAGGCATGGGAATATGAGGGCAGAAGAGATTAAAGCAAATTAGGTCAAAATAAGTTGGTTTATCTTTGAGAAGTGGGTTGCAGAACACAACCCGCAATACACGTAAATTAACAGAGCAGGACTGGACAAATGCACACATCCCTTGATCCAGCAATCTTAGTTTCCAACACACTTGTTCCCAAAAAAACGAGATCCCAGTTGTGATGCAGCACAGGTGGCTTTCTAAAAAGCTAAGATAGTGCAATTTTCTGACATAACTCATGATCTAGATAACACAATTTTCCATTGTAAAACAGAGGCAGTCAGACATGGTATTCAGTGTTTAAAGCTCCATTTCATTATTTTTTTTTTCTATTTCAAACAATATCTCATCAGCATTATATTATCTGTTAATTAAATAACAGAAGAAAAAAACTCATAGGCTTCTCCGTACTTTACAGGCACAAAACACAATTTTCATAGTCACTTCAAGACGCAATAGTTCACAGTGGGGATAGAATGCATAAGAACACAGTAAAGCAAATTTACCTTTTAATCTTTCAAGGTCAGCTTTATATTTTGCATCAATATCTCGCTGAATTTGGAATTCACTTGATAGAGACTTGTGCTTTAAATGAAGTTCACTGAATTCCAATCTCAAGTTTTTAACTTTCACATCTAGATCAGAGGACAATTTCTGCCTACAAAAATCTATAAACCAGCAGCATAACCAAAAAGGCACAAAAACTGCTCTGAAAGAATAACATCAACATTCAACAATCATATACAACAAGCACACATATCTTACCATCTACAGGAACCTTTTTCAGTAATTCAGTATGCAATCCATCCATCAGAACCCAAAGATTATTAACAGCTGTTGCCATATTCTTTAAAATGTTTTTAGTTTTTTCAGTAATAATTTCTCGATGCTCTTCCATCTGGTTTGCATAGCTATATGCAGTTGCACATTCAGTTGCACTAGTTTGCATTAGACGGCTAAGAAACACACCTTGAACAGTTGATGGACCACCATCTGGCAAACAGATCAAAGGATCCTCATTAGCTAACACACTTTGCCAAAGTTCAGACTAATAATGTTTCTGACATAGTATGAAAAAATCAAGTAGTTTCAAGATAGGTTGAAAATAATTCAAACTTCAAGGGAATTTTGAAGAAAAATAGATATATTATTGTAGATTTAACAGAAAAACATAAAAACTAGAAGTAGGAAATACCAAATATCATTCCAGGCCAATAGTTCCAACCACAGATTAAAAAAATATGCAGCATATTTAAAATTTTAAAAACAATAGTAACAAGATCCTTATCCAACTCAAGTAAATTGATCTAACCAATAGAGCATTATAGAATACATAATTTTTTTTCTAATTTCAACAACACTACAAGTTGGTAATAGTTGAATGGAAAACAATTATACACACATAAATGCACTTGCTAAATAATTTCCAAACCTAGAAAGAATATAGTGAGAAGGACATCATACGCAATGAATAACAAGTCATTTTAAACATTTAATAGGAAAGTCAACAAAATGGAAAGAATTAGCTGTATAGATAAAGCAGTGTACATTGAGAAACTTCGGAATATAGAAATAATATCAAAACAAATTTTTATTAACAATAACCAAGTACATTGAGAAAAATCATCAATGAAAGTAAGAAGTAATTAACACGGAAAGTTGAACCGACACGACTAGGACTCCAAATATCTTAATGAATAAAGTCAAGAGGGGACGAAGCGTTTTTATTAAGTCGAGAATCATAGGTAAGACAAGTTTGTTTTCCTAACTGAGAAGACTCACATAGAAAAGACAAACGGTAAGAAAAAGATGGAGCCATAACACATTTTGATAATAATAGGATGACCTAAGCATTGATGCTCGCAGTAGAGATACAAGCAAATGATTGTGACAAATAGTATAACCTTGAGACCCATATCATGCTCCAATAGTCTATCCAATATGCCAATCATGAACAAGAAAATAACTACCGACAAAAACAACAAAGTAATTTTGGTAATGACGAGTTTGCTAATGGAGATTAAATTAAAAGGACAACCAGGAATATAAAGCACAAAATCAAAGGTAAGATCACAAGAGGGTTGTGTTTGACCAATGCCATGAACTTTTAATTGAGAGCCATTTCATGGTTATAGAGGGTAAAGAATCCAAATAAGATAGATGAGAAAAGGAACTTGTTACCAAACATATGATCAAGGGCACCAAAGTGAAGAATCCAAGATCCAAGGGAGGAGGACTGAGAAGTTAAGGCTACAATATTACCAGACTAAGCAATGTCAATGACAGGTTGTGTATGTTGCATGGCTTCCTTGTATTGTAGATATTCTTTATAAGCATCAACCGAAGTTGAAACCTCACTAGATGCTCCCTACTCCCTAGTTAGTGTTAAGACAGCTGTTGTGTTTGTTGCAACAGCTGTCAGTTTATTAGATCCAGAGCTCTAATTTAAGTGATACATAAAGGAAAGAAACCATAGACACACCTAGTGATAATTTACATGGTTGGTTTTTCGAGAAGGTAAGCCTACAATTGATCACTCTAGTTGATTTCTATGTTTAACTCAAAAGTAATGCATGCATGCATAAAGTGTATGAGGTATAGGCTTTATTGTAAAAAGAATACACCTCTGAGTAGCTAAGAGCTACTCCTTAGTGTTATGACAGATGTTGAGTTTGTTGCAACACAGCTATCAGTTTGATAGATCTAGAGCTAAAACAAAAGACCTTTCCACAATCACGAGTTATATAACAAAAACCATTCATGTTTTACTCTTTATATATGCTCTGTTATGCTACAACACATGAGATGCACATTTCCCATTTGAACAAAGAAAAACTCCAAAAAAAATTACCTTCTTCTTTTGCCTTCTGACATAAACTTACATCAATAAGGCAAGGAAAGTATTATTGTTGCAGCACACTTATGAAGGACCAAAATTAAAAACCACAAAAAAGATGTATACATTTAATGTTTGTATCTACACCTCACACAGAAAGTAATGCTTTCTGTATTATGATTTGGTCTTTCATTAAACAGTTCATTTAAAATTTATAGAATATACAACTAGATTGCAATAAATCTTCCTTAAATTATATAAACTGAAACTTTGGGAGTAAGTTTTCAATTCTTTCCACCAAGAAGAAAAATTATGGATCAGATGTTGGTTGAACAAAACCAATTATATTACTGTCATTACATGCAATTAAACAAAGAGTTAAATCAATCTCACAACAAGACACAAAAATTAATAGACATGGGCAAATGATCTCACCTTTCATGATTGATGCAAATCTATTGCCACGTGACTCTCTCATTTGTTCAGAACACAACTCCAAATCATTAACCATCTACAAAAGAATGGAATATACCCAGTAAGTCATTATCATACAAACCATAGAAAAATAATTAAGTAATCACGTAATATAACAGAAACATTATGAGCTAAAAGAAATGGGAGCCAATTACCTGCTCCCAAGATTTCTTGACCACTGATAAAGTGGGATCATATGACTTTTGTCTATCGTTCTGTTGAGTAAACCTATTCTCAAGAGCTGCATACTCTAACTTCTGAGTTTCTAATTTTTGTATAAGCTTTTGATTTTGATACTGAAGTACAACAATATCAAGCTGAAACATAAGAAAATGCAAGTTTAAATATAAACAGTGATACAGTTTATTAGCTCAGTTCTTCTGGTGATTCAGTAAATGAGATGCATTTTATGTACTAGAACTTATATGGCAAAATAGTGTAATAATGTCCAATAAGGATATGGAATCCACAATCATTGTATAAGCATTAATTTTTGAAGAAATGAAACTAAATCACCATTTTCCTGTAAAACAAAATTCTCTTCCTGCATGGCAATCAAAGAATCAAACCATAAAAACATATGAATTATAGCCAAAGCAACCCAAAGATAGAAAATATTGAAACTTATTAGAGCAATACATTTGCAGGTGTTCAAAGGCCCGATATATTATGAAACAAAAAACAATTTAACAAAATAAAAGTGAAAAAGGCATTGCATAAAGTTATAACCATTACTGCACTCACACTAACAAAACAAAAATATAATCAATTACAGAAATTACACAAAATAGTGCTAGATATTGATATGAGAGTAACGCAGAAATTACACAGTTCATTTGCTTAAATGTCCAAGTTCAGATCAAAAGCGACGGCAACCAAGGCGTGCCTCACTAGGTGGGTAAATAAATCAAAAGAAATCATTGTTTTACATTAAATCAAGGTTCAGACAAATTCAAATCAAGCCTGAACTTTCGGTACAAACATATGCATGTTATGTAATTTCAGTCAAAGCACGAGTAGGCTAAACATTATTTGAGTTCATAAAAAAGGGGCAAAAAATGATAACCACTCAAAACCAATGACATGTTTCGGATGACAAATTGGATATTTGAAACACAAGTTTCAGATATCAAGGAAACAAAATTAAATCATCGAGCGAAAGAAAGAAAAAAGTGGCACCTTTTTGTCTTCAGAAACGGGCAAGAAGGGTAGCTTCTTGGCAGTAGCAGCTGCAGGTGTTGGAGACAAGGAGCTAAAGTGACGTCGTTTTCGGTCTGAGTCACTCATACTCCCCATTGAAACCAGACACACACAAACCCTAAAAAAAACCACCCACTTCACTCACATCACAAAATTTCAAATCCATTTGCCACAAAAAACATAATCCACAAGGTGCCCCACTGACCTCTAAACAAAATCACAAACTTCAATTTGAGAATAATCAATCACTCAAAACCCTAATTCAAACCCCGCCCAGTGAACATGAAAAACATAAGGGAAATTAAAAAATATATTTTTTTCCGCGCTATCTATCTATTTCGAGGCCCTATCGAGAGGAACAAAACCTAGAGTTTGAATATGTGAGTGTTGTGCTCTCTCCTTCTCACAGCTCTGTGCATAGCTGTTTTCGCTCTTTTCTCTGGAATGAAAAGGGGGAGAGGAATGATTTGTTTTTTTCTTCAACCAAAATGGTTGTAGCGTAATATGGGGAAGTTTACGAGGGTATTTTCGTAATATAAGGATTCACGCCGTTTGTGACGCGTCTGTGTAAGTTTCTGAATAAATTATGAAAAGATGTCGAAAAGAAATTATGACAAAAAACGGAAAGAAGATAAATATATTAACTAAATATTGTTTAAATATTTTTATTTTTATAAACTCGAGATAAATTTATTTCTAATCTTAAAGTTTAAAATGACTTTTTGAGTAGGTATAATTTAAAAAAAAAGGTAAATATGGAAAATGGATGTGCTAACCTGTAGGTACTCATTAATATTTTTATATAAATAAATTATTGAAAAATCTTTCTAGTGGCGGATGAGTTTTTATAAGGATTTGATACAATTACAAATTTATTTATATTTCAAGGGAAAGACACATATATATATATATATTTTGGACAGGGTGTTCAAGATTTTAGTCCAAGTATTTGGGTATGGTCAATTCGATTTTGGACTTACAATTTTAATAGTAAATACAGTGAAGGGTAACTAAAGTAGAGACAAGTTACATAGTGATGCCTAACATGAAATTTTTTTATAAAAAACAAATTAAAGGAGAGAAAATATTAAGTTTGGTCCTACGTTAATATAAAAGTTGTTAGTTAAATATATGTTAATTATATAAGTTGTTATTTAAATATAAGTCAAAGTTGTTGGAATAAAATAGTTAGCACTCGAGAGTGATGATGCACATGTAAAACACAATGTTATTTTCATGTTGTGCACGTAAAACACAATGTTATGATTAAATGTTTTCAGTTGAGATTATATTCTCATGGGTGAAAGTTGTTAAAGGGCTATAAATGGGGCTTGACACCCCGGTAAAGTACACTGTTTCTGAGTACTTTAGACTGAAACTGATTACTTACTTTGTATGCTCTCACTGACTTGATCGTCAGAATGTGATCAACAGGTAGAGTCCATCTGTCTCAGCGAATCTTTATATTAGTAGATAAATTTTCAATGATGCGAAAATTATTAACTTAATGGTAATGGAGGTTTGTATGGAGAAAAAAGCCTTTTAAGAATGTAGATCAAGTTACCTATTTCCTTTTTAAACATAACTCTTTCTTTATGTGATTAGTCTAGAGAGAATCAATCTAATACATTTGCATAATCATAGAGACTATATAAATTTCTTAACAATATTATGGGTGTTCCAATATTTAATTTTATCTTATAATTTAGATGTTGTATGGAGAAACTCACTTTTAAGTAATTTAAATGTTTGGGTATCAATTATTTCTAATTTGATTTGAGTATGAACTCAAATGAGTTTTGCACGAATATTTCTTGTGAGAGTTAATATTTGATAATGATCCAAAAAGATGATATGATGCCTTAAATGTAATATGAAATTAAAAAAAAAGACTTTTTCTTAGGATAAACTAATAAAATTTGTCCAAAATTTCCAACTAAAACAATAAGATTTTGACGTAAACAAGGATAAGAAAGACTTGAAGATGGAGCAGAAGAAGAAAAATAAATAAATACAAGAACATGATAAAAGAAAGAATAAAAAGAATATCTACGAGAAAAAAAGCTAAAAAATTAATATTTTAAATTATTAATAATTACATATATTTTCTCTAAAATTAATTATTAATAATTACATATATATTGAATAAATTTATAAATCTTGAAAAGCAAGCATTTATTTATGATGGCAACAAATAGAACCAAAATAAATGATAAATATATATCAATTAGGTGTCGAAATTTCAAAAGGCAATTGCCTATATATGATGGCAACAAATAAAAATATATTAATTACGTTTCCAAATCTTGGAAATAAATATTATATTAAAATTGGAATTATTTTTAGATAATTAAAAAATTATAAATTAGTTCGTACGTAACACAGGAGGATTTTCTTTTTTTAATTGTTGTTTAGAAATTTAATGATGATCATAATAAATAAATTTTAATTATAAGAATTTATAAAATTAATAATTATGAATATATTGAATAAATTTCTAAATCCTGAAAAACAATTATATATAACTAGAGAATAAATCAAAAGAGTATACATATAAGGTATAAAATTACAATATTGAGTATATAATTTAATGCTAATTTATTTTTTCCCCTAAAAAAAATATTTATCATTTGCAACCATAACATTAATGATGCTAATTAAATATTAAAAAAATATAATTATTGTCTAGACAATTAAGAATCAACATTATATGTCTATGTTATAATCAATGGTATATTCAAATATTTTTCTTCCGGTGTCATAAGTTCACCGAACATGTCAAACTTTAGCAGCAGTATTTTTTGTTTAGTTTTTCACAAGTATTTTCTAATAATATATGAATATATTTTTAAGTGACAAATCCTTTTTTTTTAAATTTATCTAAAAATGCAGTGTTCTTCGTAACTTTTTCTTAATTTTTTTTAATTTCTTTTAACTTGTTATTGTTTTTTCTTGATTTGGGTTAAATTGTGAATTTGAAACTCATAAACACATGTGTGAAGCATGTCAGTTCGGTGGTCTGGTCGAGATAGTGGGCCACGTAAGTTGGCCCCCAAAGATGTGTGTGTTGAAATCCGTATATATGAAAGACCTGATCAGCGAAAGTGCATGTGGTGTCTATAGTACATTTAGGTCTAACACAAGTAAATACCCACTAGAGACGCCTAAACCTGAGAGCGCTAGGATTTTCAGGGGTAAGCTGCATGCATGATATATAAAGGTTAGAGCGCCTACAGTGACAAATGGGCTCCATGATGTTGGTACATGAGTTGGTACCCTGGCGGCCATGTTGTTAAGATTATGCACTCAATGGAAGAAGATTTTGTGCGGTTGTTACACTAAGATTGTGTAACAACGTAACAAAATGTCTTCCCATCATACCTACTTTCACTTGATATAAGGTTCTCGTGAGAGAAGGGTTGTTACAATAAGGTAACCTAAACAATCTATAAAAGGGATTTGAGATCCCTGGTAAAGGTACACCATTTCTAAGATTGAAACTATTTATCTACTTACTCATTGTTTCTTAGCCCAATACTGACTTGATCGTTGGAGTGCAATCAATAGGTAAGGCCCCCTCTGTTTCAAACGGAGCCGCGTTCCAACATCCCAGGGAAAGAGCAAATACAATAGAGGCAGATGAAGTCATAACATGCTCCCAGAGTCAACCGACGACCAGGTCAACCGGCAAGAACATTTGGCGCCCACCGTAAGGCCCGATAAAATTAGGTCTCATCCACAATTGTGATCAAAGCTATCAGATGACATGAGGAATACAAGACAAGGTACATCTGTATAGGAAGAAGGTGACAACGTTACCATGCAGCAACTCATGGAGACTATCCGTGCTCTTCAGCAAACAGTGGCGACAACCAAGGTCGACCAGGAGAAGGTTTTGGTTGAGGTTCGCGCCGAGCAAGCACTCAGGCAAGATCAATTCCAGGTTGAGTTGGACGCATCACACGCAAGCAACGAAGAGTTACGCGAGGCCAATGAGGAGTTGCGCAGAGATCTGCAATGCATGGGGGAATGTACAACAGGCGAGCAAAGCCCACCCATTCCAGTTAGGGCTCGCCCCATGCCATTCTCCCAGGCGATCATGAATGTCGTGATACCCACCAATTTCATGACTCCAAAAATCACTTTCACAAGTACTGAAGACCCGGAGGCCCACATCACAGCCTTTCACACTCAGATGATGATCTCGGGGGGAACAGACGCCATGCATTGCAAGTTATTCATGGGCACATTCTCAGGCACAACATTGGATTGGTTCATCAGCCTCCCCGATGGACACATCACCTCGCTTGATCAATTCTCTACATTGTTCAGGGAGTAGTTCATAGTCAATCGTGCCCCACCCCTGTCTCTTTCGACCTCTTCGATGTGAAGATGTACCAGGAAGAGCCCCTGAAGGACTTTTTGAATCGGTTCAGGGCACTGGTGGTAAAGTTACACACCAAGGATGAGGTTATGATGGTACACGCCTTGAGGAAGGGAATTCTGTCAGGACCCTTCAGCGATTCCTTAATAAGGTGTCAACCAAAGATGTTTAGTGAGATCCGACGTCGAGTTGTCGCCCACATCGGCGCAGAAAAGGAGGTAACGGTAAAACGTGGAAGCGTTGGACCAGCGAGACTTTGGGAGAGCAGCCGAGCCCAACCCCTGAGGGTACATGAAGATGCGATGGAGAAGAGATCATCGCCCAGACATGCGCCCTATGAGCATAAAAAGCATCAGATTAGGGCACGAGCGAAGGGAGACGTGCCCTGCAGACACAAGTTCAGGATAGCTCTTAAGGAGCTGATCGTTATCCCAGACGTGGCCAACAAGCTAAAGCCACCCCCACAAACTGAAAAAAGGTTGGGGCCAAGCAGGGACACCTGGTGCGAGTTCCACAAGTCCTTTGGGCACAGCTTGCACAACTGTTTGACATTGGGACACCAGTTGGCCGGTTTGGTGAATGAGGGTTTCCTAAAGGAATACCTAGAGGAAGGTCACGAGACCTCAACAATGGTAACCCCAACAGGGGTTCATGGCCACGAAGTACCAGTCCATGGCGAGTTCAATACGATCTCTGAAGGTTTCTGAAAATGAGGATGCACCGCCTCCCAGCAGAAGAAGTATGTCAGAGAGGTGATGACAGTAGAAGCGCGGGAGCCTGACCAGTCACCTGAGCCTAACCTCTACTTCACAAAGGCTGACTTACAAGATGTGGTTCCATATGACAATGACCCAGTTGTAATCTTAGTAGTGACAGTAGGGAGAAGGGTACACCGAGTCCTCATCGACCAAGGGAGCTCGGCAGATGTAATGTTTTGGTCAACCTTCAACAAGTTACAACTGTCGCCCGACCAGCTGAGACCCTATGACAGTTGTTTGTATGGTTTCGTTGGAGACCAGGTAGAAGCGAGAGGGCACGTGGAGCTAAGGGCAACTTTCATAGATGGCACCACATCCCGCACTGTTAGTATCTGGTACCTTGTCGTCAATGCTCCTTCAGCTTACAACATCCTTTAAGGCAGACCTGCCCTAAATAGGATAGGAGTAGTGGCCTCGACGAGGCATATGAAGATGAAGTTGCCTTCCATCGAGGGAGCAATAATTACCATTAAGTTCGATCAAAAGGCGGCAAAGAAGTGTTATGAGAATAGTTTGAAGACGAAGAGAGGGGTATGCTCGGTCACCAGCCAACCTCAAAGGAGAGAAGGGGTTACCCGAGCAGAGATGGCCCGAGAGTGGCGACCCGAGCCTGCAGGAGAGGTGCTGGAGAGGGAGATCGAGGGAAAGAAGTCTCTAGGCCAGGAAACACAGGACCAGATCGCCGAAGTGATAACACGACATTTGGACGCCTTTGCGTGGTCTGCTTCGGACATGCCGGGCATCGACCCTGATTTCCTGTGCCATCGTCTCATGATGGATCCAAAGGTCTGGCCTGTACGCCAAAGGCGGAGTGATGGAAGAGGCACAAGCACAAGCCCAAGTACAAGCCCAACAAATAGAAGATCAGGGCCAATTACTAGAGCTATGGCAAAGAAGGTTCAAGAGGACTGGAATATAGCTACTGATGGCAGAGAAACCTCCCAATATATGTTCAAAGCTGTCATAACTCTAGTGTAGAGTAAAATTTATTTTCTTGTTAAAATTAGATTAGGAACTTTATTTGTAATGTTTTTAAATTGAAGTTTGGTACCTAAACACCAACCTAGATTAAAGTAGGGTTTCTAAAACACCTAATTTAATCTAGGTCGGTCATGAGAAAGCCCATGAAGAAAGTGAACATCCACCTTAGTCACACCTTCCATGTGCTCTCTTTTAGGCCCCAATTGCAAGGATAGATTAGTTTGAATTTCCCTCCAAATTCTTTTGTTCAAATCCAACCCTCACTTGCTATATAATGAGGTGCTTGGTTCATGTAAATTCAAGATTAATGAATGAGTGAGTTGCTTCCAAATTATTGTGCCAATCTCACTCTTGTCTCTACCTCTTTAGGATAGATACTTAGTCTTTAAATTTCCACCAAACCAAGTGATTAGGCCTCACCTATCACTCTCCATACCTTACCTTCACCTTCAAGGAACCCACAAGCTCTACGTGAGCTCCTTGTCTGCTGCAATGCATGAAGCTTCCACACCTATCCACCAAGAAAACCAATCGGAATGAAGGCACAACACCATCAAGTGGTATCTGGAAACAAGGTTCTTCAAGAGCTAAGTGTGCCTTCTTTTTTTATTTTAATTTTTGTGTTTGATCTGGATTTCGTTGTTGTTCTTAATCTCCATATTGTCTTGCTGTTTTTGAATTTCTAATTTGATTTGGTGTGTTGTTTGGAAATTTCAATTGGTGCATTGTGCTTAATTGTTCATGAGCAATCCTTGTGCAATTTTGTGTAGGATTCCTTTGAGTTTTGTGTTGTTGTTTTAATTTTGCTTTAGTTGAGTCTTTCTTGATGTTTTAATCGTTTCATATTGTCAAGTCATGTGCATCCTAAAATGTCATTAATTCTATGTAGTCTTTTTATTGATAATTTTGGTTGTTTGATTTTAAAATTGAGTACAGTTTTATAATTATGTCTTTTAGCCTTTGGTGCCTTTTAATTTTTAGATTTGAGTTCATACTTGTGTGCTAGATCCATACAAGTTCCTATAAATCCATTCTATTGTGTCTTTGAAGTTTATTAGTATTGTTTTTTAATTCCATATTAGGTTTCTTGAAATTATGCTGGCTGAGTTTGTTTATGAAAATTATTTTCGTTGGAGAAAAATTGTTGATCCGGTCGGTCATCGGTAGTCGATGACGTCAGCAGCAGATAACCACGTGGACCACTCGCAGGGTGACACGTGGATCAGGTGGCAGAGAAATCAGGGAGGAGATCACCCAGAACGGTGAT
>Ga0123342_1002187_pt1 | contig 32717 bp, 17 predicted proteins | sample Turbeawhitnodule_FD_89960 | JGI IMG/M metagenome (GOLD analysis project Ga0123342, IMG submission 89960) | Root nodule microbial communities of legume samples collected from Mexico - Turtle bean Mexico white nodule | ecosystem: Host-associated > Plants > Roots > Nodule | place: Mexico: Nepantla... | reverse complement strand
GCAGATTTCTGCATCCTCAATCAGGTGTAGTCGTTTCACTTTTCATTTCTTGTAAAAGTTTGGTTGTACACTCTTCTTGATAGGGTTTCTTGAAGAGTGTGTGTGCTGAAATAGGTTTTTTCAACAAGTGTACCTAAGTTCTTGTAGGGTTCAAGAACAGTGGGATTTGTGTTGTTGGAATTGTGATTTAGTGAATTTCACCTTGGTTTAGGTGAAGACTAGATGTAGCTCAGTGGAGTGAACCAGTATAATTGCCTTGTGTTCTTTCTCCCTTAATCTCTGCACTTTAATTTCTGCATAACTGTTAAACTGTCAAGAAATAAATTTGTTCAATCCATAATAAATCTGTTCTTTCTGGGCTCGATTCATCCTGTTCTTAATTTCTGGAAAAGTTGTTTGATTCTGATAAGAACATATAAAATTTGTTAAAAGCCACTGGAACAGATTGATTGTGATAGGTTACTCAAGAAATTGTCAAAGCTATTAATTGAACCTTAATCAATTGCTTAAAATTGAAGTTTGTTGTTCTGTGATTCACTGTTCTTCATCAGTATATCAGTGTGTGTATCTGGAAAATTGATCTGCATAATCTTGTGATAATCTTAACTGTATAAACGTTTTTCAAACACAAACAGTGCCAAACCCAACAATTTTGTTTCACTAATTCATTATGAAACAAACTATGTTTATTTACTAATTTCAACATATTAATTTTAGAGTATTTTATGGATGTACTCCCAATCAATTCTAAATTCATTCACTATTTTATCAACTTGTACAACTCATTAAGATAGATAATATTAGAATAGTTTCTAGACTTTGTGTTTTTAATTTTAGTTTTAACTTATGATTTTTATATTTTAAATTTTTTTACATTTAAAATACTTATTTACAATTTTTTTATATAATTAATTTCATTATCATTTTATATTCATTGATATATCTTTTTATATTATATATATATAGAGAGAGAGAGAGAGAGGTGTTGATTAATAGAGAAAAAAAATACAAACAAAACAAAAATTTAAAAAAAAATACAACGATAATTCTATCCATAGTCTTTGCTTACTCTGTTTCGTTATTTGTATCCTTTATATAACAGTCCAAATGAATGTTTAAATTGTCGTCCAAAATTGTTTTTAATAATAGTTGTATATCCATCCACAAAATGATCATTAAAATAATCATTTTGCTGTTACGTGAAATAATCAATAGGATTATAATTTAAGTGCAAGTAACTAATTTAACTTATTAGGTGAAAGAGTCTTCCAAATAAAAATATTTTAAATAAATTTTATCTCATTATCCCTTTAAATAATCTATATACAGTTAATTAAAGAGTAGAATTGCACAAAATTTGTTATGAATTTGTAATATTATTCAATTCTTATGAATAAAAAAGGTCGACATTTGTCTTTCCAATAAAAGTTGAATATCAATTAAAGCGTAATTCCTGTGCTGAATATTGTTACTTTATGCCCATATTTAACCTATAATATACGGTCAAAAAGGTATAAAACTAAACCTATAATACATGTCAAAAGTATAAAACTAAAGAGGTTTGATATGATAGGTTGATAACTCAATAGTTAACTCAATATTTTAAATTATAAGTGTTAAAAATAGAAGAAAAAATAATTTTTTTACTGAAATGTAGATTCATATGAGAAAATGGAGAAATTTTGAAAAATTATAACTGTTGTATTTGACTATACAGTTATCAAATTAAGATATTTGAAAATTAAATACTATATATATGTTACATTTTGGATTCATTATGAATTGCTTCTCCACACATAATATTTAATATAATAGTAAATGTATTATTTAGTAACTAAATAATAGAGATTTATAAAATATTATATGTTAATGGATGAAAACTATTAAAATAATTATGGCAGTTCATCTTATAACTCGTCAGTAACTACTCACTTTTTTTTTTATCAACAAAATGATTAAATAACAGGAATCACTTAAGGGGTGGTTCAACCCATAGTAACTACCCACTTTACTTAATGCTCAGTCTTAACTACTAAGTAAGTGTCAAATTACCTTATTACACACCTAAGAAAAAACGTGATCTAAACGGTTATGACAAAGTAATCACTTTATTAGGTTTATACTTAAGTCCACGAGTTTATAAATACTCCAATCCTCTTAGGAAGTAGAACGATCTTATCATTCATTTACATACATACGAAATCATTTGTATTCTTATTAACTTAAGTGTCTGAGAATCTTCTGCAAGTTCAACACCACTCGGTAGAATAAAGACTCTTACTATATCTACATACACCTCAGAAGAAAAACAACTTATTCTCCATAAGAACAATAAAAAAATCAATTGAAAAGATTAGTTAATTAATTGGATAAGAGAGCAAATTTAACTTCATGGGGGATTCAACATTTATAAAATATGCTCAATTATTTTTTATTGATAAAAAAATTATATAAAAGTTTTTATTATAAACCATAAATAGAATCTTCCAAACCCTAAACTCGTAACTACTCCACCAAGACAGGCAGACTCTCTTGACCAGAAAGAAAAAAAACTAGTTGATGATGTGATAAACATTACGAAGGCCTTCTAGAAAAAGATTAAATGTGTAAAAAAAATAAAAAAGCCTTCAAAAAAAAAATTAAAAAAACAAAAAAAAAAAAAAAAACCAAAAACGTATGGGACAAGAGCAATGAGTTGTGCAATCTGATAGTAGTCCTCATGTGGATAATTTTTTTTTTTAATCGATAAACAATAAATTAAATAAAAAAAATATGGAGGGTGTTACAATTCTTTTAAAAAAATATCAAACAACTTCATTAAAAACCCTATAACAAATACAAATTTAGATTACCGACCTATTTAATTACACAAATATCAATAATTTGTTATGTTAATACAAGTAATTCAACATAAGTAATTGAAGTCTGAAAAAAGAAAGACATATTCGAGTGCATGCGGATATTCTTTATTGCAGTCCAACCAGAATGCATATATATCAGAGTTGTCGCTTCCGAGAGATTAGAACCAGAAAAAGAAAACTCTTATTTGCATGTGAAGAACGAGAGAGAGTTTGAGGTAGAATTGAGGTGCCCTTTAGAGAAAAATTGAATGGCTTACAAAGAAAAGAAGACCCTGAGCCATCTCTACCATTCATCACCAATGTGTTATCAATGTTATTGATCATGAACCAACTCTAGCTTTGACAATTCCCACTTGGGTTTGTTGTCTTTTTCTGCCAACTTTGCTCAACCAAAGATCCAGCAAGAGTTGCACAGCCACTTTGGTAATGCTTTTGGTGCAACTGTGGCGACATAATCATTAAGAAACTGGAAAGAAGGATGTTAGGGTCTGAGGAACATATTCTAAAGTCAGATACTACGCAGAGAGCAATGAGAATATTGAGGATCATATATTCATGTTGACCTAAACAAAATACGCCCTAACAACAACTTTCTACAGAAACCTACTACTCCTAGGTCATTCCAAGTATTAGACCCTTCCACCTGTACAACACCAACAACAGTGTACCCTTCTTCTTAGGAATATTAAACAACCTCATTTTTGTCATTTTGCATGTAATAATTTTAGGTGATACTCTTATGACTTCAAGTAGGAACAAGTGACTTTATCAGTTCAACCATATCTTCAAATGATTATGGTTTTAGATATTGATTCCTTTTCTTGTTCTGTGCCTATTGATTCCTTTTCAAATATTACCAGAATTAAAAATGAAGTTTCTTATTGAATATAGGGTTAAATATGTTTTTCTTATCGTATAATATAATACGAAATTATTTTGTATTTTTGGTTCAAACTTTAAATCATCTAGATATTTATAATATGAAAATGATTGGAATGATTTTTTTATATATTAAATGATTATTAATTTTTTTAAAAAAATAAATCGTTGTTGTTTTGATTACAAACTGATATTCACTATATAATCACTTTCAATAGGTTCATAAAGTGGAACATCAAATTGAATCAATTTTACATATAAAATTATCTATTTCAATCATTTTCCATACTACAAGCACATAAATGGTTTAAACTTTGGACGGAGAACAAAAAATCAATTTTGTATTATAATACAATGACGAAAATTATATTTATTCTACTAGAATAAATTATTCCAATAACATGTGTGTACTGTATACCTAACTATTAGGTTTTTTTATCATGATGGGGTTATTTTTTTTTGTTTTTACCAAAATGGGGTCCGTTTTAAAAAAATTACAAATTTAGGCAAGTCGTGCCTAATTGGGACGACTTCATATGTAGAAGTCGTCTCAATTAGGCACGACTTCTGCCATGTCATACTAAAGTCGTGTCAACTTGGTACGACTTCTGTCCTGTCATACTGAAGTCGTGCCAACTTGGCACGACTTCTGTCCTGTCATATTGAAATCGTGTCAACTTGACACGACTTCTGCCCTGTCATACTGAAGTCGTGCCAACTTGGCACGACTTCTGCCACGTCATAATTTTTTATTTTTAATTTTAATTTTATTGTTTATATATTGGGTAGTAAGTTATGTAATGTTAACAATTAATTTGATACAATAATTCTCTATTTATTTCCAAATTCAATAACAATTTTCTTTATTTTTTAATTAATCAAATAATCAAGTTATTGTATTACATTACCGTCAAACATGATCCATACACGCTTATCCAATTTTTTGTTCCTTAAAACTAACACTCTTAGAAAATTATGTATCAAATTAATTTTTAACATTACATAACTTACTATACAATATATAAACAATAAAATTAAAATATATATATATATATGATGTGGCAAAAGTCGTGCTTGTATGACAAGGCAGAAGTCGTGTCAAGTTAGCACGACTTCAGTATGACAGGGCAGAAGTCGTGCCAACTTGGCACGACTTCAGTATGACGTGACAGAAGTCGTGCCTAATTGGAACGATTTCTGCATATAAAGTCGTGCCAAATTGGCACGACTTGCCTAAATTTGTAATTTTTTTTAAACGGACCCCATTTTGCTAAAAACAAAAAAAAATAACCCATCAAAGTCAAAAAACCTAACTATTATATGAACCTATTAGGTTTTAAAAAGATTAATTAAGCACGCATTACTTGGTTTGATCCATATTTTTGTATTTTGATAATATTGTTATTTAATTGTCGAATTTTGTTTTAATTTTTCCATAATATATAGGACGGTACGTTCCAGATCTGGGCTAACAAGTATTTTAAACACTTCAATAAAAGTGTTATTGGTGACATTTATAATTTTCTTAATTGCAGCAATATTTTTTTATCACGTTATTTTATCCCATTACTTATAAGATGCTTCAAAATGATTATTTTACTTCCTTTTGACTGTTTCTTCCTGCACCTCCATACCTTCTTCTCTCACCTCCATAAATTTTTAAATTTCCAAAAATGCCCTTCTATAAAATTTTGGATTATGTAATCCAGAAGTCATTTTTCAAATTTATAATTAGCTTCCAGATTATGTAATCCAAAAGCCTTTCTTCAGATGCATGATTACTTTCCGGATTAAATAATCCAGAAGTCTTATTTAGCTTCTGGATTATGTAATCCGGAAGTCTTTTTTCAAATGTATTCTGGATTACATAATCCGGAAACTAGTTTATGGGGGTGACACAAAAAGGATAAAAATGTATTTTCATGTTTTGTATGGAGGTGGGAGAAGAAGACATGGAGGTGCAGGAAGAAACAGTCCTTCCTTTGCTTGCTCAGTGCAGGACAAGGCTACTTACAGAATTTCAGGACGGCCCACAGGTTTTTTTCAAAAAGTGGACCTTGGCTTTGTTAATAGCACCCCTCTACCGATAAGGTTTGCTCTTCATATTAGGTTTTTCTTTTCGCGTTTTCATTGTTCATTATACAAAACGATTTGTGTTGGGTGTGAGATCTCAATTCAAAAAGGGAAACAATATTTTGTTTATACTAAACTTACACAAAATGAAAACTTGTTTTCATTTGCTATTAGGATCTGATACAATGGAAACACATTTCTTCAGATTAATTTAAAATATATATAATTCAGCATAAACATATTTTCGTTGTTAAATTTTATGAAAGAATATCAGAATATAAAAAAGTAAACTAATGATATATATATATATATATATAAAGATTAATAATACATTTCATTGTATCTCTGGAATTATTTTTTAAGAGTTTTTTTTTTTATTTTTTTATGGGTTTCAACATTAATTTTTTCTTGATTGAGATAATTATCTCACCATTAGATGTCGAGTATTCATTGGGATAAAATCACATCAAATGATTTCTTGATAAGACCTCAAGGTTATTAAAATATTTACTTAACTACTCACAATAATACCACCATTCTCATTAATCCATTGTAACTTATAAAGTTTTGAATGAGATATGGTAAAAAAATATAACTTGAGTACCACTCTCACACTACAAAATTTTAGATAAGGTATGATAGAAAGATTTAACTTAAGTACCACTCTCGCACTATAATATAACCGTTAGAATATGAAAAACCCAAACATGACTTTCATATAAGACTTTTGTCTTATCATTTAAAAACTCGTTTGTCTTAATATGGGAAAAAAAATAAAAACTCATAAATTTAAAAGTAATGAAAACTACACTTCGACGCACATTTGCATGTCTTGTCAAATTTTCAACATGCATCTAGATCTTCAAATAAGGCCAATTTTTATTTTTTTTTGTATTTAATAACGAATTTTCTAGTATGTTGTTGCAGGTTTGTGCTCTAGAACATGAATGATTCTTCCTTAACTAGTTGCATGATATGTATCTTACACTATCCATTACATTAATATGAATGACACTCGACTTTAACCCACTTTACAAGGCAAAACCCATAATTTTGATCACATTATGTACATCAGTCAAATGAATGCATTACATAACCAACCACACGTCTATCCTTACTTAAAGCCAAAGCAATTCAATCATTCATTCAAGGAACCATCCAAAGCTTGAAAAACACATTTTCTTTGCATCAACAAGCCTGTGAGTCTACTTCCTCATCAGGAGATGAAGGGAAAATCCTTTGAGCCAACCATTGAAAGGGTCTCAATAGTTGAGCCCTTTTCTTGTTCCAGAACCAAATTGCAGCATTGTAATTTTCATTGCGAATCTTTCTAGTGGCTGCCCTCCAATCATACTTCTCCATCTCCAAACGTGCAGCTATTCCCATTGTTTCTCTCAACTCTTTGTCCACCAAAAGAGGTTTCAGTTTGCTCAAACAATCTTCTAGATCACCTGGAGTATAGAGGAAACCAATTTTTCCATCTTGGTCTTCGGGGATTATGTCTGGGATGCCACCAGCACGTGCTCCCACCACAGGGATCCCAGATGACATGGCCTCCAAAACAACAAGGCCAAGTGTCTCTGACTCTGAAGGCATAACAAACACATCTCCACTTGCATATGCTTGAGATAGTTCTTCCCCTCCCAGCATTCCAGTGAACACTGCTGGCATGCCTTCAAACAGTTTCTCTAAGTCCTCCCTGTCAGTTTGGAATTCATGTTAATAAAAGATGCCCAAAATAAGAGATCATAATGTTTGATCATTTGAGTGAAACTATGATATAGGCAGGGATGAAACAAGAGGGCAAGACACAAGAAAATAGCATAACTTAATGGCAAGGGAAACCCTTCTCACAATGCTAGAGTAATATGATTAGAGAAAGATGTAAGAGTGCATAAACATCCACTAACAAAAGGCAACTAGTTAAAAGTCACAAGTCTATCCAATTTTTTTAATAAAGCTTCTAAATTAAGTATTACTATGAAACTTAACATCTCAAAGTTACAATGGAACTTAACATCTCGGAGACATGCTGACAACTCAAGTAACAATAATCATTTATCGTAAGTCTACTCAATTTGGATCTTCCATGTGTTAAAATTTATACTTCAAATTTTCTATAAACTCTCGTCTAAGTGTCTAATTTTACCTTGAAGTACATAAGTTTATTTGAACTTTTTGATTCATTTTTACCTCTTATTTTCTTCTTGTATTACTGCGTACTAAAAGTTTATTCAAATGGATCATAGTAAATAACTTGATGTAGATCAAAGAAAACAAAGACACATTACAACAAGTCACCTGTAGGGTCCATCTCCGATAAAGGCAATTCGTGCTTCAGGAATCCTATCCATGAGACTGCCAAGACATGTTTCAAATGTAAAACGAAGGAGTTAGGTTAACTATATTCATTATATGGTCTGGAATGGACTATAAAGAAATGAGGAAAGAAGAAATAAACAGGGACATTCAAAAGGAACATTTATAAAACATATCTTCAAAAAGGTTTTAACCATCTTTAAGCTTCAGTGCATTAATAACTAACTGAAATTTTTTCAACAATGTTTCACTTGATGGACTGCAAAATCATACGTTCATATTTTGAAATTTTGAGAATGTTCTGTACCTTTTGAGAAAATCTAAACTCTTCTCAACTCCAAGCCGTCCAACGTGAACTATTAAGGGCTTATCAGGTTCACCATTACTGTATGAAACAAGATTAAGAATAAGTGGAAACACCATTATTCGTCAAACTTCGGGCACATGAAAATGACAAATGGTCTGCACCTCAGTCTTAGTCTCATTTCATGGGACTTGAATCGTGGATGGAAACTTTCAGAATCAACACCCTTGTTCCAAAGACGGATCTTGTTAGCTGGACATCAACAGAAGAACTGAGTTATAATAGACAAAAAGACTGCGGCACTGACAAAGATTAATAAAGACTCAGCTGCTGTTATCAGCAGAGCAAACCTCAAAGTAATCACTTGATAAGGGTGTTTGAGTTCACCTGCTGTTGCTCTAGCTGCTTCAAGATCCCTTCCAATGGCAGCTGATGGCACCAGAGTAAGATCTGCTGCTGTATGCAGAAATTCTGTTTACAACAGAAAAATCATGTTATTTCACAATAATATGATTCCAAGTGGAAAAAAGAAAGCAAGAGTGCATATACATACTTATGACCCACCACATGGGTTGCACCAACCAGCTATAGGTGTATCTTGGAATGTATCTGCAAAAAAATTAGCACAATAACTAGTGGATCGAGTCTGAAGTATGGACATCTCATAGCTTCAAAAATGTGAATACATTCAGAAAATATGAAATGTGAGTAATGTTCGGTTTGGATAAACTTCTCAGTAGTCCTTGTAAGAGTTTAACCAGTTAAAGTTTTGTAGAAGTTTTATTTTATCATCTAACTTCTCCAAACTTGAAATACACAAGTTGGTTTTAATGAATGAGAAGTTTATCCAAACTAACCTAAGATATGTAACTTACACTGGTACGTGGGTGTGATAGGACATTACAATAGGAACACTTAGCAGCTTTGCGATGATAAGAGCACCAAACACCTGAAAGTTCAACCAGCCTCAATCTTGATATAAATGAGTTTCTTTCAACTACATTGTTCTTTACAATGCTGTAGATAATATATGAGGAGACAGAGGGATTGCACACTAACCATTATGCCTGGCGATGATGCATGTATTATGTCTGGCTTAAACTGAGCAACTGCAGAAATTATTCTTGGACTAAGTGCCAAAGAAAGGGGTACCTTTTGATACCAGGGACAGGGGAAGCTGCATTTTACATTTTTTTTTGTTTAAATGAAGATTATTAGTGCAAAGCAATGACTGTGGTAGCAACCATAAGTTCAAAGAACATTAGATTTTAAATAGGACCGTTCTAAATCTAATTTGGAGTATAGAAGCCAAATTTAAAATTTGATGAATACATGTGAATGCCTTGAGCACTTACTAGGAACGTTCTTTGTAACTAACCAAATAATTTGAAAATTTTATGCCAGTTAACTAAGTTGTTTGAAAAGAGATAAAGCAAAACACCCAAAAAAGTTACTTCTTAGAAGCTAGAAAAAATAGCTTTTATGAAAAATTACAAGAATGTGCTATACCATGAATATACTTTTCCTTAGTAGTTGCATGAGTGCGATGACAATTTATAAATTGAACCATTTACCCACTATGATGAAGAAGCATAATTTAAGTTCCTTATGGCTTAAAGCAAAAATATTCTAACAAAACTAAAGAAGTCAAAGGCGCAACCTTCGCGATCCAATTAATTTGGCTCCATGAAATTCCTTTGGTACTCCTTCATGTGTTGTCACGACCATTACCTACAACATGCACAAATAAAGCCAAACATTTGGTTTACAATGTTACAGTAAAATACAGGATATGAGTGTGTTTAAACATAAACCACAGGGGAGAAAAGCTACCTCATCTCCCATTTCACGAAGGTATTTTATAAAATTCTGGAAACGATTTTTGTATCCTGAGACATATCTGCAAAATAGATACAGCTGTGATGAACATTCTGTTTAAATTGAAGAACAGGTGTTCCCTTCCACAGCAGACACCACACATCTTAAGAAGGATCACATATCAATAACTAAGTGCAATGCAATAATCACATTGGAAATGTAACACAGACAGAAAGTAGAAAACATGTGAGGTTAATTTCCCACCAACTTTTCCTAAAACTTATGTCTGGTCACTCAAACATTCATTCATACATAAGCTTCAATTGCCATCAAATTTTACATTTATCACTCCTTTTATTACATTATTTATGCCTCATTTATCCTCCTCTATCTTCTCTCTATCTCACTCTAGCTGTTTTCTAATACGGTGAAAAGCAGCAGAAAATAGCTGAGAAGCACGTTATTGATGGTGAGACTAAAGAATTAGTTTCAAGCTAATAAAAGGTTATTCCCAAACATACATAGACAAAGCTAGCTTAGTTAAATCATAAAACAAAAAATGATGAAAAAAAGTACTATAAAACAAAAAGCCTTCTATTTCTTTTAAAAACAAAAAAAAGTCTCTGAAAACAAAATTCAAATCCATCTGATCTTTTAGACGTCAAGAGCAGCTTTATCAAAAACCAAAAAGTCAACACTGAATCAGAACAAGACTAGTCAGCTGCTGCAGAAACTGAAATCCAAGGCTGACCCAACCCAACTCCCATGATTCATCTTTGAAAACAAAAAACAGTGCACATTGCAGAGTCAGATTAAGAAATCAACTCACGCAAAAGGAGAAGGCTCAACGAAGAGAGCAATTCTGCGAGGCCTCGAATTGCTCTCAGGGTCGAGCAAAGAAAAATCAGGAGGACTCTCTTCGTCCTCCTCCACCACCTCCAACAAACTGTCCTCTGCTATAGTCATGTGGGTGGTTCCAAGCGCCAAACTTTTTCTACTTTTCGCACTCGATGACCCCTGAAGAGAGCAGAATCGTGTTTTTCTGCAAAAGGGAGCAATGGGTTTTGGCCGAAAGGATTGAATATAAGCAAATCTAAGAGAGTTGTGAGGGGAAATGGAAAAAAAAGAGGGGGTTGTGGTGAGTGTGGGAGGTGTAGGAAAAGGAGGAGAGAGAGAGTGATTTATAGAGAGAGACAACGTTGTAGAGTTGGTCATGATGATTGGAAATGCGTGAGAAGAATAATATAAAGTTACAGAGTTGGGTTAATTATATGATAAGTTGTAAGTTGTAAGTTGTGCACGGAAGGAAGAGAGAGAAGGTGTGTGAGTTGGTGCAAAGAGAGGAATCTAAGGCACATGCAAGGACTCTAACTATGGATATTCTTGTTTTGATGGCAGAACTTGGAGGAATCAAAAAGGAACTGGGAGCATATGCTATTGGGTCACTCTCCTGACACAATTATTGTTTTCGGATATTTTTTAACATGAAAGAATCAAGCTCAAGACCAGAACACTGCCAAATTTTTTCCCATGTGACAATAGTCTCTATCAAATATTTATAAGAGCGACACGGATTCCTATAACAATTAGGAATTTGATTTTCGGAGACCTGAACACTATAGAGATAAATATACATTCACAATATATATTTTTTATATAATTACATTATAATTTCTAATATTTTTATATCATTTAATTTTAAATTTATCCTTTCTTAAACTTATCATATCAAAAATTTTTATACAATTTTAAGAATTATAAAATCATTTTCCAATCAAAATATAGATACAAAACTTATATTAAAATGGATAGTACAAAAAAGGAAGGATTCAAGTATAGAAATGTTCAAACCTTTCTTTCAAATAAAGAAAGTATTTGAAAGCACAGTACATGTTAAAGATGTGGAATTTGCATTCCTATTCAAATGTCTAAGTCAATGAATAGAATTGGGAAGAGAATAATTAAGCACAAAGATAAATAAAGCTTCAAAATTCAATTTTTTAGAGATAAAGAAATTATTTGGAGAGCAAGAAGTTGTTTAAAGACGCAAAGAACACATCAGAGCTAAAGTTTCCATTTCGAGCGTGTAACACATTAAAGAAGAATATCAATGTGCCAATTTGATCAAGATGTTGAAGTTAATAAGATTCATGTTACAACATTCATATATGAGGAATGTAAAGAAAGAATTTGGAATTCCTCACGCGTCAAGGACGCGCAAGATCAATAAGAGCAAATATTTCTATATTAAGCGTCTGACGGCTATATGAAACAATAAAGAACGCAAAGCTTCAATAGTCACATTTCTGAAGACTATATAAAGACCTTGAAGACAAAAAAAAACTACAAAAATATGTACACAGTGATATACAAGCTTTCAAAGAGTACAAAAACGCGATTTATAGTTATGTGATAAGATTTGTTTTGTACAACTTGCATATGCTATTATAAATTAATTTGTTAGATTGGGTAGTGAGCGAAACCATTGTAAATCCTTCACTATGTGAAAATACTCTTAGAGGTTTCACTATTACCTCATCAAAGAGGTTTCTCATTGTTAAGAGGTCTTAATCTCGAGGGGAGATTAAGACTGGTGTTGAAGGTTCAATTGGTTCCAGAAATCGGAGGGGTTGAATGGGACTTACACTCAATTCTTAGAATATGAAACAATTAAAAGTAGTTAGTAAACCAGATTGGAGTGAGAAAAGTGAACAAATATTTATGTTGGTTCATCCAACAATAAGGACTATGTTCAATCCCCTCAAGCAACCCACTCAAGAGCCTTTTTATAAGTATTATTCACCTTTCCAAGTACACAAGTATTCTAACACCTCTTCATGTTCACAAGTATTTTTACACATCTTCAGGTCACCCAATAATCTTACACTTGTGTAGGTAACCCAATACTCTTACACTTATGCAGGTCACCAAGTATTTTCTACCTCTCCAAGCAACCAGTCATACTCTTCCCCTGAGAGCAAAACCTCTTAACAATAAGAAACATCTTTACTGAGAGAACAATGAAATCTCTAAGGGTATGCTTCATAGTGTGAAGATTTACAATTGTTAAGCAAACAACCCAATCTCACAATTTGCTCTACAATAGTAATGTAAATAGCATAAACCTAATCACACAACTATGAATCACGTTTATGAACTTCTTGAAAGCTTGTTTTTCTTTATTTACACTTCTCTATTGTACTTTTCATCTTCAAGGTCTTTATGTAGTCATCATAAATGTGACCATAGAAGCTTTGTGTTCTTCATTCTTCAATATACCTGTTAGATGCTCAATATAAAAATATATGTGTTCATATTGTTCTTTATGTGTCTTGAAAGTGTAAAGCATTTCAAATACTTTCCTTATCTTCAAATATGAACATTGAGGCTTTAATATTATTTACTTAATATCAACTCATATATGCCACATTGTTCTTCTCCTTCAATGTGCTATACGCTTGATATAGAAACTTCTGCTCTAATACAATCTACATGTTCTTGAGTCATTATAAACATTTCAAAATGTTTCTTTATCTGTATTTAATTTTAATGTTGATGCTTGAATAAATTCTGCACTTGAATATTCTCTTTTCTACACTATTAAGTCATATTCCACGTATTAGACGCTCAATATGGAAATGTTGGCTTTGATAAGATATGTGCGTGTTTAACATGTATTTGCTATTCAAATGTTTTCTTTATCCCTATGAACTTAATCCATTGTGGTTTGAACATCTCTAGATTTGATTTTTTCCTTTTATGCACTGTTAATCTCTTTTCCGTGGTAGACGATCAAATAGGAATGTTTAGATATGCATCATCAATGTGTTTTACCATTTGTTTGCGCTTTGAATCATCTTTATCTTTTAATATCTTCGTTTACATCTTCTTGATATTGTTTTACCCTTGATTTGCACAAATCTCGCTTGTCAACTTCATCTCTTACCTATCAAACACTAAAAAGGGACACTTTGGCTCTCAGTTATGTTCGCGTCTTTTGTATCCTTTGTTGAATTAATAGAAAGCTAAGTACAAGAGGGAGAAGGGAGGTGTGAATTTTCGGTTTACAACACTTCTGACAGAATATTTACTGATTGTTTTTTCAAAATAACATATTTGATTTTATAAGAATTACACTAATTAAGAAAATGAATCTATTTTGTAAAAGTAAAGTGGAATTTTTGAGAAAAATGATTCCGACAAGGATTGATATCGCTCCTACATATTTTGTTTAAGAAAAAAAAAAATCAAGGATTACATAGCTCTGCCTGTAGTTACTGGGCTTCTTTTAGAAAAGAGTTTTTGTTTGTTAATATTTTAAATTTTGAAATTTTTGTATTTTATATTTTTAACAAAAAAGAGTATTGAGTAAAAGATGATAAATACAATTATATATTTACTCAAATAATTATTTTAAAAATTCAAAATTTAAAATATTTATTATATTTTTTTAAAAGCTGGTAGGTGTATAAATAAAAGGGGTGGCAGATAGCGAAAGTGCTGGGCCAGCTGAATGAGCCCATGCTTTAAAACACAGTGCATATATAAAAATCTTGGTGCAAATAGCGAAACGCTAGGCAGCAGAATGGGCCCAGGCTTTTGAAAACACAGTGTAAATATAAGAACTGTGGCTCAAATAGTGAAAAGTTGCTGGGAGTGAGATATTAATATGATGGCTCAAAAAGCAATTGATACATGAAGGAATAAAAGGTACCAAAACCGTGAACCCCGTTTTTGCTCATTATCGTCTTTGTTTGACGTGGACTTCCCTTTCGACTCATGCAATTTCAATTCATCAATTCATATACAACCACCTCCGTTTTTCAAAATTGGCACCAAATGGTGCCCCACATGGAAACCAAATCTCTGCACATGCAAAGGAGGAATTGCTCCTAATCAAATTTCTTTGTATTAAGTTCATTGATTGGACTAACACTAATAATCTTACTAATATGTCTTTCTCTAGCTCCTATTACACTGGAATAATGAGAGGAGAGGTTTCAGAGAAATGATAGAAAGTGATACACAACCCAACTCGATAAGCAAATGACTAAGGACCCACAGACACTTCATAATTAGGTCAGTCATCTCAACATCTAAGATAAGGCCCCACTAAACATCAGAAGTTCCTCAACCGAAGAAGAACTGGACATAGGCCAAAGCATCAGATGTTCTTTCTTCTGGTCTTTTTACAAGGCATGTTTATGTAAATAATTTTGGCTCTTTTCGGGGTCCAAATAGAATAATAAGCTAGAGTAGGGTGTACTTAGTAAATTGGGCTTGTGCCAAGCCGACCTTTCATGACGTGTGCACTTAGGTTTAGGGTTTCTTTGACCTACCTTCTAAAAGGTTTCTCACAAATTACCCCCTACCCCTCTCGCTCTTGCTCCCTAAGTCACTTTATCCTATATAAAGGGTGTCTTGCCTCATATATTTTAACACATTGAATTTTGGAAGTAAAGAAACTACGTGAGAGTGTTTAATGAGTCGAGTCTCCTATTATCCTTGGGTCTTATCTTGAGTGCTCTTCACTTCAAGTGGCGACTCTACACCACTCATCTTGGAGTATCACATCCTCCAAGTGGTGTGACAACCTCCCATCTTCATAAGCTTTCTTCATCTCTTCACCATTTTCCTTCCTTTCTTTGCATCACTTTTCTCCATTTTCTATGTCATTGTGTTTTCTTTTTCTTATGTGTTTTTCATTCTCACCCATCATCATATAAATCACCATATAATTGTGTTTTCTCTTTGCCCTCTAGAAGTGAACCTTCACACTTACTTAACCACTTGGTTAAGTTCGTGTCCAGTGGAAATCTTCTTTGGGTTTCACACCATAATTGTTAATCCAAAAATCATAAACAAAAGAGTAACCTTTAAAAATGTGCAATCCTAAAATCAAGAAACATCATAAATCTTGATAAAGCTTTATGTAATGAAGAGTGCCTCGATGAATGGTCCTCTTCTATTTATCAAGTTCTCGTTAATAAATGTTTTGATCACTCCCCTATTATTACTAGTCTTTCTTCTAGTAATTGTTTACATAAGGCTAACTCTTTTAGATTTTTTAATATGTTGTGTACTGGCTAGGCCGAGAGGTCGTAAATATGTTAGAAGAAGAATAAAATTATAAATAAAAAGTAAACTAAAGTTAGCACTGTATCAAAATCCAATGAATAAGCCCAAATTATTAAAAATACATTTAGTAAAGGCAATGTGTGAAAAGTTAAAGCCCAATTAAGTTAATAAAGCCCAATAATGAGCACTATAAATAGGTGATTTGTTTAACAGGTAAGTGGTGTGTTTTTTTAGATAAATTTATTAAATTGATTCTAACTTTATCATTGAAGCACCTTACATGTACATCCACCCAATCGAGAGTAAGCCTGGACCCAGTTGTCGAGAGTTGATCCAGATCCAACACCCGAGAGTTAACCCAGATACAGTAACTGAGAACAAGCCCAAGTCACTAGTAAGAAATCGAGAGGCCACGAGGAGGAGAAGATCACTATGAGCTTTGCTCCACTATCTCATCCATTTTGTAGTTACTAAAGACATTATTTTTCTCCAAACCAATTTCGAAGTCTCAAACTCAAAATTTGTCAACAAATTATAATAAATAAATCATAAAAATGTAAATTCAATAGACAAATTATTTAATAACATTTAAATAAATAAGTTACACAAATATCTTTCAAAATGAGATTCTTGTCTACTTCTATTACGTGATCGCAGTCAAGGAGAAAGCTTAGATCAAGCTAGGACTCCCAAATAACTTACAAATTGACCATGATTAGGGTCTGATGTCCTGTTAGTCCGAAGGTTTATTTGAACTAGAACCCTATTATTATCCATATGCCTAATCACAATATTTCTCAATCGTGTAGGGTCTTTAGTCTTCTTTGATGACTCAACCATGTGATCGACCTACAAAAAATCAAAACATATTTAAGATATACATTTAAATTAAGTAACATAAATTTTTAAATAGAAGAGCTAATAAAAATACTTGATTTCTATTGTGGAAGTGTTAAAATGTTCTCCCATAATCCTTTATTGTGATCATGACATGTAGAATGTACTTCATCTACATCATTTTCGTCATTCAAAGGAGGTAATTGTCTTGAGAATGAAGATTTTTCTACAGATTGGACCCTTAAGTTATCCTGTGGATGAACATCATGTTCAATTCTCCCCTGTACGATAATTGACAGCCTTTCATTAAAAGGATCTTTCACATAAAAAAACTTGTTTTGCTTGGTAAGCCGTAATGAAAGGATCTTCCTTCCACGCTATCTTTGTAACATCAACCAAAGTAAAACCCAAGTCATCTACATGCACTCTTGTGTTACAATCAACCCATTTACACTTATATACAAACACTCTAAATTTGACGTATTCAACCTCCTAGATTTCTTCAATTACTCCAAAGTAACTTAGAGTAGCCACAATAAGATTATTGTCTTTTGAACTAGCAAATTGCATAGATTCTGCCTCAAGGGTAACACTGTTATTCTGCATAGTAATTTTTTCATCTTCAGTCTTTGTATAAAAAGACATCATATTAATATCGTACTCAGTCCATGTTATAACGTCAAAGTTAGGTCCTCGTGCTAACCATTTCAATTCCTCAATATCATAATCTTCTTAACCAATTTTATCTTTAAACCATTTCAAGAAGGTCTTGTTATGCTCAGTCAACAAGCATTTCTCATTTGCACGAGGGTTCATCAACTTTAACAACATCTTGTGTGCATCTATATAAGGAAGAACATCATCAGCGTTGTTCAAAATATACAAATGTGCTTGGAAAACTTCATGTTGGTCTTTTTGAACCACCCTCACACCCCGTGTGCCTCTACCTTCACACATTTCTTCATGCCTCGACTTTGGAACTCCTATGACTTCTACTTCTATCATATATGTTGTACAAAACTCAATTTCTTCCTCAACAATGTATCTCTCAACAATAGATGCTTTTGGACAGTACAAATTCTTCACATACCCTTTGAATATCTTCATGCATCGCTCAACTAGGTACATCCAACATAAAAAAACAGGACCATATATTCTAATTTCCCTCACTAAATGAACAATTAGATGAACCATGATGTCAAAAAAGGAAGGAGGAAAATACATCTCTAGTTGACACAAGATAATGATAGCTATTAGGATCAATAACTTTTCATCAAATAACATTGAAGAATATGCATAGGCGAGTGATCACATGTTTAACACTTTTTTGTAAAATTCCACGAATAACAATCATGAGATTTTAAGCACATAAGTTTCAGATCTTCCATTGACACAAGACTTTTTATATTTGAAGAGTATCCTTGTGATACTTTAACTCCCCACAAACACCCGCAAAAACTTAACTTTTCAAATTTTGATAAAGTATGACATGCTGGAGGCAAATATGTTTGTTTCATGTGGCTACAACTCCAAGCGAACACCCATCTCAACTAGATCTTTACGAACATTTATACCATCTTTCATCTTTCCTTTATTATTCAACAACGTGCCAATTATACTATCACATACATTCTTTTCCACATGCATTACATCTATGAAATGTCTAACATCTAACTTTGACCAATATGGAAGTTCAAAGAATATGAATTTCTTCTTCCATTGTTCTTCACAATGTTTTTATTCTATGTTTTTCCAAAAGTCACATTGACATTGCAGATTCGGTTTTACACCAATTAAGGCTGGGGGTACAATTTTGTCCTTCCAAGATCCATTAAAAACTTTCTTCACTCTATGATAAGGGTGATTACGTTTCATAAACCTTGGAGGCCCAATATAAGAAGTTTTCCTCCCATGTTTAAGCTGATGGTAACTTGTGTTCTCTTCATATATCGGGTAAGAACTATGTCCTTTAACACTGTAATCGCTCAAATTCCTATTTGTTGGAAAATCGTTAATGGTGCAAAATAACAACGCACACAAATTGAAATTGACTTTCTCATATGCATCAAATACATCAACTCCTTGATCCCATAAAAACTTAAAGTCTTCGATTAATGGACTTAAGTAAACATGTATGTCATTTCGAGGTTGTCTTGGTCTTGATATCATCATATACAACATCATATATTTTCTCTTCATACACAACCAATACGACAAATTATAAATAATGATAAAACAGGCCACAAACTATGTTTGTTAGTTAAATTACCGTAAGGATTCATACCATCTGTTGCAAGACCAATTCTAAGATTTCTTGGATCACTCCTAAACTCAAGAAACAAAGAATCAATTTTCTTCCATTGCGGTGAATCGACAACATGTTGTAACAATCCATCAGATTTTTTTTCTATTTGCATGCCACGTGAGGTTTTTTGCATCATTAATATTGGCAAACAAATGTTTAAATCACAAAATGATTGGAAGATACCATAATGTTTTTGCAGGAGGACCCTTTTTCACATAATCTTCCTCACTGTCATCATCCTTTACTTTTTGTTGTGATACCCCGCATCTTGGATACTTATGCAATTATTTAAACTTTTTCTATACAATATGCAATCATTGGGACATGCATGCAGTTTCTTGTAGTCTATACCCATCAGAACAATATCTTCTTTGCCTCATAATGACGGGCAATGTATTATCTTTTGGAAGCATTTCATGAAACAACTCAAGCAACTCAGTGAAACTTTTATGGATCCACCCATTTCTTGCCTTAATATTAATTCATTTTAATACTGCTGACAAACATGTGAAACTTGAACAACCAGGGTAACAAGGTGTTTTGGAATCATCTTTCAATGAATCACACATGTGTGCTCACTGGAAACTATCTTGTCGAATATCACAAATCATGTTCGCCATGCGATCTTCGGAATGTATATTAGAATATTGATAGTCAGATAAAGGTGTTACGTCTACAAATTCCCCATGCCATATCCACTTTATATAATTTTTCAAGAAACCATCACAAAGAACATGTTCTCTTATCAACTTAATTTCTAATAATATCTCATTCAAACAATTAACACATGGTCAAAAGTATGTTCCATTTACAACTTCTACATTCCGTTGAGCAAATTGTAGAAATTCTTCGACGACATTTTCATACACATCAGGGATACAACTCTCATTTATCCAACTTCGATCCATGACTATGTAATAGAAAAACTCATCTATCAATGTCAACTAATTTTTAGTTGATGTAAACGCAATACAAATTGTCGAGGGTTGATTACCCTCTAACCCAATACCAAAGCATTTAACATATAAAAATTAAAACAACAACTATATTCCAAATATAATACATTACAAAACACATTACAAATTGCAGAGGGTCAGTCATCCCCATACTCAATACTAAAGCGTTCAACATACAAAAATTAAATCAACAAATGTATTCCAAATATAATACATTATAAAACACATTACAAATTGTCGAGGGTCGATCACCCCTAGATCTAATACCAAGACGATCAACATAATACAATATATTTAAAATACAACATAAAACTAATCATCTATATAAATAATTGTGAACTAAATTAATAATTAAATTTAAAATTAACTTTTTGAAAATAAAAAACTAGCCGGTGTAATATATTTTTTTATTCAAGAATGATATATAACACTGGTTGTATAGCGCAACCGGTATTATATACTTTTTTTAAAACTTGTAATTTTTTTTTCTTTGAACACTACATATGACATCGCTTAAGCTATCTAACTGGTGTAATATATACTTCATCAGGGTCACTATTTTGAATTTTTTTTATTGTTCCAGGCAAAATATATTACACTGGTTGGATAGCCCAACCGATGTAATATACCATGCTCATACTTCAATTTTTTTATAACCTTTTTTGTTTGTTTTGAGTATGGTATATTACACTGGTTGGACTATCCAACCGATGTAATATACACTGCCCTAAAGTTAAATATTTAAAATATTTTTTGTTTGTTTTGGGCAACATATATTACACCGATTGGATAGTCCAACTGGTGTAACATACCATGCTCACACTTAAATTTTTTTATAACTTTTTTTGTCTGAGCATGATATATTACACCAGTTAGACTATCCAACCGGTGTAATATGTTCCAAATTTTTACAAAAATGTCACCGCATTTTTACTTACACCAGTTCTCATTTAACCAGCCTAATATATCGTTGTAAAAAGCATTTTTTGCACTAGTGATATGTTGAGAAACATATTACATCAGTTTCAAACAAAGATCAATGTAACAGTCACTTTTTATTTATTTATTGATTTATGCTGGAGATATTAAAAATTTCTTACAAACTTCTATTAAAAATTTATTAGGAATTTTATAAAATATGAACAAATCTAATAATGAGTGTGTGATTATTTAATTGAAGACTAAATTTAAAATATATTTATATTTCTTATTGTACAATTTTTCATTAAAAGCTGAAGGTCAAAATAGATAATAAAATGTATACAAGAGACGTGTGACAATCTAAAGCATCACTTTAATTGAACGACTTGGGATAAGTAAAAGGTTCTCTGCATTTTCCCCAAAGCCACGGAATCCATTCCCAAAATTTTCTGCATTTTCAGTTTGCATTTTCAGCAAGATTCATTTATTAGTAGTTTTCTTCATTTACACAACATTTAATTAATATTTCAAACTCAGCCTCGTTTGTTTCAAAAATAAATCAAAACCTCGTGCTTCACGAAAAACCAGTACATCAAAGAGGGAAAAAGGAATTTGCATACTTTTTCTAACCTTTATGATAATAATGTTACTGTAGAAAAAAAGTACACTTCATATTCTTTAATTATGAAGTCGCATTTTCATCTGTTTTAATTGTGTTTAAATACGTTTTAACTTCTTAAGTTGAAATGAAAAACTATTAGGCAATTTGGAAAAATAATATTCTTTTTTTCTGAAAATTGTAAATTTATATTACCATGTTTTGAGTGAAACTGAGCTAAAATTGGTTGAGTTGAATCTCTGGGAGAATGATTGTTGAGATTGTTAAAGAAGCATCCGAACAAAATTTTCAAAGTTAATAAAAGTTTAAAAAAATATTTTAAAAGTGTTTATTGAGTAAATAAAAGAGATCGAATAAGTATTTATTGAAAGATCAAATTATATTTATATGATTTTGGAATAATTACTATCCAAATATAAATAAATATAAATAATTACTATATATATTTAGTTTATATAACAAAATAATTTTTTAAGTCAACGTGAATTGTTCATTTGCAGATAGTTTTATTTATCTGTAATTCTAATCTTAACTCCTTAAATTGCTATACTAGTACAAATAATCTATTTTTATTTTACATTTTTTTAAACATTGTATTATATGTTTGCTTTTCTTTAGAAATATTCATTGCATTAATAAGTAGAAAAATATTGATAAAAAATAAACTTTTCAAAATTATATAGGAATTAAAATGTTTATTTTAAAAATAACATTTAACTATTAAAAAAAAATATAAACTGAAACTGCGGAAACTATAATGGAACAAATTTAGCTCATGAATATCTCAAGTTGTGTGTATACACCTATCATACTCGATATTTAAACATTTCTTTTAAATGATATGTTCATGTCGAATATATGTATCTGATATACTGGTAGAACACTAACACTCATTCAACACTGGTTAAACATGTATACACTTATCATACTCGATATTTAAACATTTCTCTTAAATGATTTGTTCATGTCAAATATATGTATCTGAGATATTGGTAGAACACCGACACTCATTGAACACTGGTAAAACGCTGGTAAATCATGTATGAAGAAACCGATGAATAAGCAATCCCCAATTTCTTATTACAGTTTGTTCACGGTCAAACATAGTAGATTCCTCTCCCTCTCTTTCTCTTGTTGCAGATAATATTGGGCCCTTATATCTAGATTTGAGATTTCAGAAACAGAAGGAAAGAGGCAGTAAAAAGCATGTAGACCCTGCCATATATGCACCCTCAAAAGCAACGCTGATTAGAAGAGTATCCATCGCTTCCCTCTTCTTTATATCCATTACCACCTTTTTTTTAACTTCTAACTGTTTCATTCTTGTCTCCCCTTCATTCTTCGTTTCTCCACTACTTTTCCTTTTGACCAAAACCTCCCCTTTTCTCTTCTTGATCTCAGAGAAAAGGACACTCAATACTTTTCTCCTCTTCCCATTTCCATCATATACTTTTATTTCACCACTTCATACATACATAGTATTTATAACATTCATATGTTTTAATATACTCATTAACTAAATCTTTTGGTTTCCTCAGTAGTCTTATAAAAATAATATTCATCATTTCTATTGTACAATGAGATTAGAATAAAGAGAATTCACTCTTTCTTCTCGGCTAAACTCCCACACTTTAGTTCTCTCACTCCTCCTTCTTGTTAGTTTCGGATTCGAATGATACCTGCAAAATGCATTTCAATGTTAAGTCAAATTTCGACACTCGACACTCATTTTTTAGTATTAGATGATTGTGTACCTAATCCTTTAGAATCTATGTTTATTTATATAATTATTGTGACTCTTTGATGTTTATGAGCCTAATAAAAATAGATTAATCAATTCTAAGTCATTAATATGATCTTATAAATCAATTTGAACTGGATACGGAGTGAGAATATCGGTCATATCAACCCTATTGGTACAATTCTATTTAAACCGAAATTGTTTTTTTAATAGTTTTTATTTTTATTTTTCACACACAACATAAATCCACGTTAGTCCAGCACTCCAAACTATAAACAAAACAACATGATAATTCCACAATTCAGATGATATAGTTCATGCTTAGCCTAAAAAAACAACACCTAGAACCTACAGATAGTTTAATCATTGTACCCCTACCACCCACAATAAATGTGTCAATGTGTTGATTCCATAATAGGCCCATATGTCATGTGTGCATGTCTCACGGACGTATATCACACATGAATGATTTCAGATGCACTTAACCTCTGGTATAAGATTGTTTGTTCTCGTGGCCAAGTTGAAGCTATGAGTTTGAAACATCCCTATCTATGTCTTTAATTATATGTTTCTGAAACATCACTCTCTCTAGGCTTTACCTTTAGCTACCTATTATCCCTTGTTTCCTTAACTTAGATTATCTCTATATATACACACTCCCGTGCCAATCTAGTGTCTTACTGTCTTACATTGTCCCCTTTTACTGCTATTCCCTCTCTGTCTCTTTTCTGTTTTTCTGTCTTACATAACAAATAGATACAAAATATTCAAATTTTTTATTGTTTTTGGCAATATAGCAAGTGTCTTTTCTTTAGCATATTAGCTTAGATGTTGAGAACAACAGAAAAAACATGTTTTACCCCTGATTTCAATGAGAAACCAATCATGTTTCTCAAGCAAACAGGTGGTGGTGGTGGAAGAGGCTCAGGAAACAAGAAGAGGGTCACCGGAACTTGGGGTTTCAGATTTCCAAAAGACCCGAAATTTTCACCGGTGAGATTCTTGCAGCAAATAAGAGCAAAAGTGGCAAGTGCGATAAGAGTTGTTTCCATTAGAAAAAGATCCTCTCGGAAGGTTTCTTCATCCTCTTTGGTCAGAACACGTTCAGTGTCAGACCCCTCTGATTCCCACCGTGCTAAAGCTGTGGAAGATTGCATTGAGTTCTTACATTCTTCTTCATCTAGAGAGAGACCAAGTTCAGTTTCAGAATGTTCTGTCTAGGAATGCATGCTTTTGATATTTGTTCTTCTTTGCAAGAGATGTATATTAGAGAAGAATGGTATGCTTTATTTGTTTTCATTGACATGTTCATTTGTAGGAAATAGAAGTTAGTCATTTGTACACAGTGCCACTTTGGTAATGGAGTTTGAGTAGATTTAGATTCTGATATAAGCATTGGTTTAAATTGTGGTTGGTATTGTGAACCTTAATTGTTGAATCATAAGAACACCTTGTACGTAGTTCAACTTCGTCATGTTTCTGATGTTGTTGTTGTCAGTTTTCATCTATTTCTTACTGTTTTTTGCCCGAATTTGATCAATGACGAACTATCCTTTCTTTCTATTGACAATATGGTTTTCTGAAATATTGACTGATTAACAAATCTATGATTCTCTTTAACTACCATTTGAAAAGGAAAAAAAAACCCTCTGTTCTCACTATAATTAATTGTCTCTTGTATGCTAAAATGATTAGCAATGAGCAGAGATGAATTGATGTGAGATTGTTTTGATTTACCCAGTAATCTATGTTCGAGTTCTGAAAATAAAGCTATATTAAATACCAGAGTAGTTTATAGTTATTTTACATGTGTTCTGAGTGTAATATGAATTTGAAACATATAAATCTATATATACTTCTAAGATAATCATTATTCCGAATGAAAAATATACACCGACAACCTTATTTATTTCAGTATATAATTCTCTTCTTTTTCTTTTAAAATTTCAATTTTTATATAAAATAATAAAATATCCTTTTTTCTATATCATCAATTAGAACAGATTGTTTGTGAATATATCATCTTTCATTTCAAATAGCACAAATTTAAATTGAAGTGTTTTAAATCAGAGTTTTGTACCATGAAAAGGAAAAAACCAGGTACATAGAGCTTAACCACTTAACTGATCTACCTAACTTGATTTCAAATGTCCAGAATAACTTTAGATGTCGGTGGTTCATAACAGAAATTATATAATATGTGCATAGCATTGAGGTTTGTACCCATTTATATATAATGAATTGTTCTCATCTTTAATCGATGTGAAATCTCCAACATAATAGTTCTTATTAACTAAAGCAACAGCATTTGGATCTATGCAATTGCATAATCAAATTGGATCCTCTCTGGCTCTATTGTTCTCCAGCCACTGTTCTTCAAAATCATACCTATTGAATGGTTACTGCAATAGTCATTAGATAAGGGATTTTGTTGAAGAGAATCTTGCTATAGATGCAGGAATTCATCCTGGTCCGTTTGCATACATGTAGTTTACTGAAAGCAAATTGAAACACAAATCATTCTCAAACATCTGAGTGTTTTTTTGCTAAAAAAAATAAAAAAAAACTCTACCAGATTTACTGTCTCCTTCACAAGAAATCTTGTGTTGGACCTCCATGAGTGTTTTTCTTTGAGTATATATCCTCTAAAGATTTGGTTGCTATTTTAGAGTAGACGTGACGAACTACATCACTATATTTGTAGGTTAAAAATTTATTATACGCTGTGTGTTACCATGAAGGAAGAAAATGAAAAATTTAAATATAAAGAGAAGGCATGTGCTTATAGCCAAGGTGGCAAAACCAAAGCGTCCCAAATGGAGTGTGGGACTTCATTTTACACCTAAACAACTAGGGTTAACTATTTTGTTTTATATTAGTCTTATTTTACAAACCAAACAAGCTTTGTTTTCTAGAAATCAATCCAAACTATACTTAACTGTATGTGCATTTTGGAATTAATTTATTCTATTATTCATACATTTTCTAAGAGTGCTTTATGACTTTGTAGAGATCCTCCACAAGCTCTCTAGCCTTGCTCCTAGTCAAAACTCCCCTAGAAGCTTCTTAGATTTGATAATTTTTCCTCCAATTTTTTTTGGAAACCTGGTTAGAAGTTTCTTGAAGAGGGATGGCCATTTTTTAAAAACAAACAAAATGCAGAAAAAGGAAGGGTTAAATTGTGTATTTAAATTTTTTGATTTTTTTTCTTACAAATTAGCATCTAAGTAAAGAAATTAAACAAAGTTTTAAGTTCATAGATGTCCATAAGTTTTCTTAGGAATAACTTTTGATAAAGATTGTCAGACGCAACTTTAAGTTGATAGACACAGTTAAAATAACTTGTAAAATTCATTTTAACAAATTCTCATTCTTTAGTGGTAGAGAGATTAATTTACAGTAGATATTCTTATACTGCTTTTTCTAAAAACTCATACTACGCTCAACATGATCAAGTTCCACTATCAAACTAACTTTACAAGGTACAAGACAAGTATTATTTGCAATCCAATCACTCCCACCTAAAAATAAAGTATTATTTGGGTTGTAGCCACTTTTGGTTAAACATTGGGTATTTTTTAGACAAGCAACCACTCCTAGCTAAAACCCAAGTATTATTTAGAGCATAACTACTATTGACTAAACAATTTGACTAATTTATATGTTTAACTATCGTATATGTTTAAATGTGTTGAATTTGTCTGAGCATTCTAACATGTGTTTTGTTGCAATTGAAAGATAAAATAGACCATCTAGTAACTATAACAAGTCCTGCGTTCAATGGTCTAATAGACCACATATATAGATTATGAATATAAATTAAAGTTATAAATAAGCCATAATGATAAAATACTTTCTAGATTAAAACTAAGTTCTTGAAATGATTTTATTTATATTATCCATAATTGAAAATGTTTTTATGACCAACGGTCTTATAACCTAATTTATGGAATTATGTTTAATTATTCTTAACAAATATATATGTGTTTCCATAAGCAGTGTCAAGGGCGAAGTGATTTGAAGATGAAATCAGAACTTTCCTTATCAAGCGTTTAAAATAATAAAGATTAAAATTCTCATTAATGACCAACAAAGATCAATGATTCAAAGTTGCAATGGTCATCTTCCAAAATTTTTATCAAGAGTGCAAGATAAAGAACACAAATCTACTATACATTCTTTCGATTAATAGTGATCTAAAAGTGTTCTTTGTGGGTGTGAGCAATGACCTTTGTAATTCTTCACATTGCGAAGTTTACCCTATGAGCTTTAGTTGTGATCTTTATGATAATGTCTCTTTCTATTGAGAGTTTAGGGTTTAGTTTTGGTAGTTAAGACTAGTTTGTGTACTCGTGAGAATAAGGAGTGGTTTGTGTACTCATGTCTAACTAGGAGTGATTTGTGTACTCAGTTTATAATCATTTGATTGTCAGTGGAACCTCTTAAGCAATCTGCTTAAGGGAGTTTTGAACTTAGTCATTTATTTGGGTGAACCAATATAAAAATCTATTATGTTGCTTGTTCTGGTTGTTTGCTAGAAGGTTTAGTCTAGTCCTCTACGAAAAAGTCTAAGACTTTATTCAACCCCCCTTCTAGAGCCAATTGTTCCAACATATAAGATCAATAATACTCTTTTAAGTTGTTAACAAACACAACAATGTTCTTGCTCACAAACTAAGGCTTGGGGATTGTTTAAGATTATAAGAGTTATGTTATTTTTTTCATCGTGGTTGTAAACCTTTCTTCTTCAAAAGATCTTCAATATATATAGATTAAGAAAAAATTATTCGTTGCAAATTCTTTGGACCTATTTTGAGGTCTTGTGAAGGTCTTCTTTATGAGTTTGTCCATATTTTAAGCTTGAAGATGCAATAAATTCCCTTCATGGAGCATTAAATACATATCTCCTATTTTTGCAACTCTCTAATACATGACATGATATAATAAGTTTATGTTAAATAGTTATTTTTGTCATACTTTAGTAAAGGATATGAACTAATAAGACTAACGGTGTTCACAAACTAATTTTTTACCTTTTCAAAAAAGTTGTTTGCGTCGATTAGCTTTATGTGCGATTATTAAAACATCTTTAATGTGGACATGTCTTTGCAAATTCCTCTTTTAAGAAAAGAAGAGACGAACATTCTCTACCTACAAAAAAAAAATAAAAAAAAATATATATATATATATATACTTCAACTAAGTTCATTTACCACAATCGTTTGACTAGGGTACCAATTGTTTACCCATTCAACAAAGAATTCAACGACTATGTAATACAAGTACATAATCACTATAGTTATATATGTACATAAAGCAGTCTTAAAATTAACAAAATTCATTCATAAGTATTGACTTTGATTCATGTGAAGGGTCCTTTAACTTATTGGCAAATTATCTATTAAGTTTGTGATTCTTGCTTGCGATTTTTTAAGAAGTTATTGTATTATAAATCTCGACTGAAGTTTGTGACATCTTGAATTTGAAATGAAAAATATTTGTATTCTTGAAAGTAAGAGAATATGAACTATTTTAAACAAATTGAAAAAAAAAGTGTTAGTCCAACTTCAATAGATACTCGACATATTTGGTTTTGTAATTATCATTATTAATAAAAAATAATTAGTTATACTTTTTATCTCTGAAACTTTTTACAAACTTAACTTTTAATTCTTAGACTAAAATATGTTTTCGTCTTAGCAACGTTAATAAACAAACATTGACTTGCAAATGATTAAAGACTCTAATAACAATGTTAATAATAATAATAAAAAAGACTCCAATAACAAGTAATTTTTAAAAATTGCGTTTTTAATTTCTCATATGTGCAAATTAGTTAATGAGCATGACATTTTTTTCTATAACATGACGAGTGATTATATTATTAATATGACTAACATTATTATTAGTTGATATAAAAAATATAAGGAAAAAATACTAAAAAAATTTAAAACCAAAATTTAATTTATCGTTAAGAATGAAAAAAAAAATTAAAATATAAGTATTTGAATCAACACTATCGACACAATGATAGCATGTAAAAAGGGTTGGCTCCAAGTGCAAGTGGTTCCGAAGTCCCATGAAAAAGTGCGTAAAAGAATTTTGACCTAACAGTTTCCTGTTGACTCATATTCATCTACACCTTTGGTCGACCTTTTTCTTCAAATAACTAATTTTACTTTTATTTCTCAATTTTCATTTATTTTTATTTTTCTATTTAATATTATTTTGTTTTTATTTTCTTATTTAGCACTGTTTCTTTCCATGATTTTATTTTGTATTTTCAAAAAAAAAATTATCTTAAAATTTGGTTTCTGTGGACAGTGTTTTTAAATTTTTTATTTATTTATTTGTTTAGAGTGAATGGATGGAAAAATAAAAGTGGACATAGTGCTAAGAAAAAAAAGTCCCTTTGATCTTGTTTTAGTGAAAAAAACTTCCCTAAAACATTACAAAAACGGAATTTTCTTTATTATTGTTTTTAATTTTTTTATAAGAATACTTGAGATAATATTATGACATTCAAGTCAGTTTTAAAGATAAAAGTGATATGTATTTAAGATTATAGTTTGTATTACCTTCTTTAAGAGGGAGGGGAGTTACTCATTTATAACTATAATTTTGGGGTTTAAGAAGTTATGGACTAACACGGTCCAATAAAACCCAATTTATTCATTGATCATGATTTTCGTGTAATTATTGGTAATGCTTGCTTAATGACGTTGCTAATTAATCTGTATGCAAGTGTTGAATCTCCCGTAATTAAAGTATAATATCATCAACATCATGTGAAACACTTCTAAACAATGTTGGACCGTTATCTATCATATGTGTTCCATTAAAAACTCGTGACAAAAAAGAAATGGTAATGCAATGATGGAACAAGCTGAATAGAAGGCACCAAAGTTCACACGTATGCTAATAATTATCAATCAACTAATGATATCAAGGTTAGAAAAAAGTAAAAATTCCAAACGTTGTTTTGAATGAAAGGTTCGTATCAAGATAAGAATCCAATGAGAGATTTTTCAAGATCTCAGATTCCTTGAGTAGGAACTTTGTTCAACTCATAAGATCTCTTGTAATGATCAAGGTCTCATATTATGTCCTTATAATACCATGTTGTAATGAGAAATATCCAATAACATTTTGAACGAATGTGCTATATCCACTAGCGGATATTACAGCCCTCAACAGAATAAGTCTAACAAATGAAATTAAATTTTAGGTTGACTTAATTTTGTTAAGTGAAAGATAAACAATTAAGCAAATTAGTTTGAAATGACCAAGTGCATTATACACGATAACTCTTGATTTTCTCATAAATTTTTAGACGCATTATATTTTTTAGAGATTTCTTTTTGTTTTTATTTTTTATTTTTAGATTAGATTTGTACTTTTTGTAAAAGGTTTTGAATTTTTACAAAAATATAATAAAAATTGTGTTTTTGTAACAAACTGTCTGATTCGTTGCTTATGACTTTTGTAAGAATATTTTTGAATTGGACTTCGACATGTAGAGTTAATGAAGATATTTAGACCATGAAGACGGGAAGAATTTGAGCTTAAAGAGTTAAAATCAACAAAACAAACATTAGACGGTCAAAGGTCAATGGTCAATGGAGCATTAGATAGGTAACGGAATCTTGACGATTGAAAGTTTTTGTTGGTCAATAACATATATTTATCTTAACACTAATTAATGTGAACCTTATTTTGTAATGCAGTTCTTTATGCATGAGAGTCCATTGCCTTTGCCCACCATAAAATATGTGAGACATGCTTGGGTCACATATTTTCTTAATTTCTATAACTCTAGGATAGCTAATCAATAGTGTAGAAATTAGATAGATAGATAGGAATATGTTATTAGTGTTTGTAATACATTTTTATAAATATATATGATTTGATTCTTTGAATTTATGTATCTGGTTGACTGAGTTTTAATTGAACAAGTTAATTTAGAAGACGTTGGTTATGGTACCATCCTTAGACTCAACAAAGATGGTGTCCTAAAATGGCGATTATGGTAATAACCGTCGTTTATATGTGCACTTAACACGATAGTCAAATAGCCATTGTCTATTCCTGAAGAGAATAAACTACGTGTTAAAACACAACGGTCCAAGAGCCTCCGTGTTAATGCTAAAGTAACCATCGTTTTTCACTTTTTCTACATCAATGATAAAATTCATGTTTAAACAATAAAACCCCCGTATTTCAATAAGGAGGATATAAAACATATGATGTCATGTGTTTTATCAAAGATAATACCGGATAGAATATAGAGTCATGATTGATTGAAGAAATGTAAAAATATTGAGAGATTTTCTTTGTTAATTTCTAACTTTAATTAGTTTTAATGATTACAACTTCTATTTTGGTATGCATTGGAGTATGTAATTTCCACATTTGAAATATAAATATTATATACAGTATTTTCAGTTAAAAAGATCATATTTTAAAGTTATGTTATGGAATATAAATTTATAACACAATTTACAAATATTAAAGGCATTGAATAAAGAATAATCAAAGTTTAAAATTATAAATGTGATGTAAATGTAAAATTATATTTTAAACCAATTTGAAAAGGTTGCCTAATGTGTAATTTTATAAAGTAAGATATATATGTGAATAACATATAAAATTTTGTCTAATATATTCATATTTTTCCATATTAGAAAAGCGTTGTTTAAAATATAGACAAATGTGAATAAGGGTTGTCTAAAAGGATAGATAACATGTAACTAAGTATTGTCTTTAAGAATGACAACATTTTACAAAATATTGTCTAAATAATAAACAATAATATACATTACCTAAAATATTTTGAGAAATAACGTTGCCTAATTAAAAAAAGGTTGCATAAAAATTGTTCTGAAAAACGTTAATTAAGTTGACTTTACTTATATATATATATATATATATATATATATATATATATATATATATATATAAAATAAAAAATATATATATTATTTATCTGATATCTTCTCACATTTT
>Ga0123342_1002186_pt1 | contig 32718 bp, 13 predicted proteins | sample Turbeawhitnodule_FD_89960 | JGI IMG/M metagenome (GOLD analysis project Ga0123342, IMG submission 89960) | Root nodule microbial communities of legume samples collected from Mexico - Turtle bean Mexico white nodule | ecosystem: Host-associated > Plants > Roots > Nodule | place: Mexico: Nepantla... | reverse complement strand
ATGTTAATTTTAGTTAATTAAAATTTTATAAATACATATAAAAAATATTTTCATAAAATCAAATCAAATCAAAATTAAAAATAATTTTTATTATTGTTAATATTATTATTTAATAAATTTATTATAATTATTATTAAATATTTATTATTATTTTTATTTATTATTATTATTTTATTTACTATTATTATTATTTTTATATATTATTTCTATTTTAAATTTTTAAAATTAAGGGTAATTTAGAATTTTTATATGATGTGATGTATTTTTTTTTTTGAATGTTTCCTTGCTATGATAAAGAAGATGACTTTTATTATTCTCTCGCAAATCAGCACCCTTGAATCTGTACAATTGAATTGAAGCAAATAAAATAAATCCGTCCATTTTAATTCGAGTGAACAATGTGTTTGGAGTGTTTCAAAATCCACATGCTTGTTTCATTTCAAAAAATAGCCACGTGCACATAATATATATATATATATATATATATATATTCAAATCACTGTAAATAAATTAAATAAAAATTAATTTTAAAAATAAAAATAAATAATTTTTATAATAACTAAATTAGACAACATATTTAAAAAATTATTAGTTTTTAATATTGATGAATTAATATTTAATAACTATCAAAGTGAAAAAAATAATATTTAAATATTATTTTAAAAACAAAAAATTATTAATTTTTAAATTAATTTCTCACATTTATAAATAATTTATGAATTAATATTTAATAACTACCAAATAAAAAATTCTAACAAATTTATAATTAAAAAAATCCATTATTACGTATGTTTGCAACAAAGAATATAAGCAGATATCGTGATAGTAAATTACGTGTTTGTCCAAAAAAAATCATGATCAATGGAGATAAATATTAACAAGTTGTTTAAAATTTGGTTAAATATTAGTAGGAAAAAGTTATTTGACAAAACAGGTACTCTCTTGATTAACTTGGGTAATCAATATTCATTCGACAAAGATTAAGATTTAATTATATTTTTATTCTATATATTAATTTGATATACTTTAAATGAGAAATAGTATGAAAGTTTGTAGTATACACAATTAATGTGAATGATAGAACATGTTTAAAAAGTATATTAAAAAAATGACATAAATGCCCATGTGTTATTTTTATTAAGAATAAATAGTGAATACATACATGAGAATAGATGTAAGAATTGCGAAAGAATATTTAGAAACATTTATTATAATTATGGAATTAAATAGATGTGTATATATGCATAATTAGAAACGAGGATACAATTTAATTATCCAAACGAATATAATTATTTTAAAAGTATAAAAAAAGTTATAATTATTAAATTTTTATTTAGAAATAAATTGTAAAATCCGAACCTATGAAACTCGTACCTCCTCTTAAATGGCGTGTTGGTGTCCGATACTCTTGTTGAATACCGACACTCGTATGACACCTGTAAGACACGTATCCGTAAAATGTCCAATTCAAAAAGTATTTGTTAGATTTCTGATAATTCTAATACGGTTCTAACACAATTTTAAAAGAAAAAAATACATTAATTTTCTCAAAATTCAAATTTTATTGTATAAATTGTTATTATGATTATAAAACTAAAAAATGAATCATTGTGAATCAGTCATGAAAAACATATTTCTGCTCAAAAAAATCATTTTGAACATATTTATACACATAAGTCTTTATTGTCAATTTATATAATTCATAATTATATAATATATAGATTTGTGTCCCCGTGTCTTACATTTTAGAAATTTTACATATCTTTGTATCACTGTCCGTGTCGTATCAATGTCTGTGATACATAGATCCGAACTCAATTAGTGTTGTAGCAAAAATAAAATATCGATATGCATAAAAAAAAAACTAATGTTCATTCAACGATTGCCCTAAAAGATACATTGAAAATAGTTTATGGTTGTTGATGTGTAAATAGTTTATATTTTCATTACTTACCTTGTTTATATCCCATTATGTACATAAAACCCAATGTCTATACCTTTTTTATTTCATCAGTGCACCACCAATATAAGGGACCCTTCAATTTTATGCCTACCAATATTAATTTGTCTTTGTTATCATTATTTACGTAGAGAATTAAAAAAAATATATTCAAACTAAGAAATTACTGTCAAGAATTAAATTTTCCACTCACAATACTGAACTTTAACATCATGATTTTTTTTTCCTCATAATTTCAAGGATAAAGATGTAATTCAAATCACAAATTGAAGGACAAATTTGTAATTAAACTCAAACTATCTGCACCTCTAATTTGTTCACAAAGAGTATTCAACGTGATACAAACACATTGTAAATATCTTTTTTTATATTGAATTCGTGAAGCTGAGATAATATATTAAAGTACTAGAAAAGAATACATTTTTCATATATCTAACTTTTACATATTTTTTGGAAGGACTAAACAAATAGATTGTTTCAAACTTTAGGACTAAAAACAAAACTACGTTCATATCTATAAAAGAAATATATTTGTATTCTAATAATGCTTGATAAACTTGAAATGAAATCATGGTAAAAACTATAGGGTTTCAGATTATTTTTTTGTGATGTTAGGGTTATACTTCTTGGAGAATAAGAAATAGTGGGTGATTGTGTTAAATGGTGAAAGTACAAGTGTAGTTATTGGAACTACGATAAAGATTGGAGAAAGAATAACTAACGTGAAAGAATTTAGAGATCTTATATTAGTTAGATATAAAATTAATTTATAATATATAAATTTAATTTTGTAAATAACAAAAATTATTGAACCTATCATATTATTTGTTATCACACAGTTATTAAATTATCTAAAAATATGTAATTGAATGCGAAGATTGTGGGTTGATACAGCGGGTGAACGAAGATGATGGTAATTCCTCTTACGCGTCAGTTTTCCGGTTGAAGAATGTTCTACGCATTATGTACGTTCCATTATCACATTTTTTCTAAAATAAATTATATTTGTACTTTCTAATTTATTTTTTAACTATTATATATTCTTACACTTTTTATTTGGATAGGATTTGGTAGAAAACAAAATCCATATTAAAGATACAAAAATCCATGATAATCAATACAAATTGAAAACCTTTATGAGTCGAATGAAATACTTATTATTTTTTTATATATAACATTAACATTAAAAAAAATTAATAAATAAAAAATAATTTTATAAACAAAAAATAATTAATTACTATAGTGATTAAATTAGATACTATTTTACATATTAAAAAAAATTAATTTCTAAATTAGTTTTTAGTACTGTTAAATGATTTTTAAATTGTTATCTAATTAGTTATCAAATTTTGAACTACAAATTATTTAGATTATAAATTTAGTAGCAAAAATCTTTGTAGTTAATTAGATACTAATTTAACAATAATATAAACTAATTTAGAAATAATTGTTTTAATTTTTAAAATATTTTTAATTTAGTCACTATAACAACTAATTATTTTTTTGGTTTGTATTTCATAATTTTCTTATATTATATATATATATATATATATATATATATATATTAACCTGTTCTGATTTTAATAAAAAATAAAATATTTTTTTTTCATATCTTTTTGGTATTTTCTCTTTTATTTCTTACTATAATTTTTTATCATAGTATTTGTAAAAGGTAAAATAGTATTATTAAATATTTCATATTGATAGTGGAGAATTAGAGTAAAATCTCTTTGTTGACATCCTAATGAATTTGCCAAAAACTTTTATACATAATTAGTAAAAAATCATAAATTATCAATATTCATTTATGTTTACCGAGTCAAACTATTATTAAGTATACATATTTAGAAAGTGTTTATCTTAATCTTAAGTGGTGTTTGAGAAAAAAATTATACACTCAAACACTATTTTTGCTTAAACTAAATTAAAATTTTATTTATATAAATCGTCATTAGAAGTACAATTTTAATATTTTTATTTTTTTAATAAAAATATTGCATAATGACACTATTTTTTTTTATTTTTTAATAAATTGATCGAAAGTCGTAGATGAAGGAACAACTTCTTTGTTCTTAAAAACAACTATTAACAAATACCTTGTAAAGTCTTTAACAAAAAAAGATAAAGAGAAATGTTTCCTTTGTTAAGTTCAAGATATGTCTCTAATCAACATTGTATGCACTATTTGCAAATTGACATGCCTTTTAGTGGCTCCAATTTTATAGGAAACACAATTGCGACGCTAAGAGGACCATAAGCACTATTGTTTCTGGGACATCTTATTAAAATGAAGAAGTAGTACCTTCATACACAATTTTTATTTAATTTATTTCAAAATAAAAAATTGTATCATTATACACAACTACTATAGTAAATTTGTGTTCTCCCTGACAATTTATGTAAAGGAAATTATAATATAATTTAAGTAGAAGTCATATTTGATTACACAATTTTTTCATTTCAAAGTTATCACCTTAAACTTAACTTATCATTTTTCATAAAAAATAATAAATTTACCCGTTTAATAAATTTTAAAAAAATTATAGCAAATGAATAGAAAAACCAGCCAGAAATGGGATACTTTAAAATCCTTTTGACCATATTTTTATGGATTAGCAGGGAGTAGACAGAAAGAAAGAAAAGGAAGAGAAGAAGGGTAATAAGGAGTAATAATAGAACGTTCTGGGTCAAATGCCCTAATCATGCTGTTCTTTGCTTTTATTAGTGACGGATATTATACTGATTAAAGCAACAATTAAAGATCCCAATTCATGGGGTCACCAACACAAACCCAACACCCAACAACATCATATTCACATGTGGGTTCCATTTCTCATTTATGTCCCAAAACTAAAATAATAAAAAAATAACAAAAAATAATATAAATATCACTTACAGAAAAAAAAATATCCTCATACGAGAAACTTATACATAATTAATCTTGTTTACGTTAGTGTCAACTGTTTATTCAATTTTTTTAAACATATAATACTTATATATATTATTGTTCTAAAAACTTTTAACAATCACTTAATAGTTCTTACAGTCATTGCAGCAAAATTCAATAAATTTGTTAAATCTAATTATATGCTTGCCGATAAAAAAAACATATAATGAAATTTCACGCAATATATGATAAAACAACACCAGAATGTGACTAAGTTAAGATACTTGGCAACACTGAATACGAAAATTAAGAAAATAAACAATTAAAACGAAATCAAATCATAAACATATTAATATACAAATAAAAATAAAAATAAATAAATTCTCAAGTTTAAAAATTGTAAATACTAAATTTATCATGATTTATTTTGTATAGATAAAGGTGAAACTTATTTCAAGAAACTAAGTAGCATAAGGTGTGTCCAAGTTTAGAAACAAATAGAAAAGAATGTGCATCCCATAATGCTCACACCAATTCGTGTATGATGGCAAAAACATTATTACCCTTCACTTTAACCCATTCTCCAAGTTATTCTTTCCAATTTTACATATTCTCTAATGTATCACCAATTGTCATAATGAGATTAGAATGTATGATCAATTGTATATTTTCTAAGAAAAAAAAACTTACTTATCATATGAAATTTTAATTATGATTAAAGAAAAGCACCAATAATACTATTCCCTATACCCTTTTCATCACTCCACCAACCATAGCTGTTCATTAATTAAAAAATTGTTTGATTCAAATTTGAAATAAAAGAACCAGTTAATATTTAAATTGGTTTGACTTATGTAATTTATTGGATCAAACGTCTCCCATAAATTCATCTATTATTTCATTTAATTTTTTCTGTTTTTTCGGTGAAACATTAATAATTATGCATAATTTTATGGCGTTATGATTGGGCCGCATTACTTATTGTTTTATTCGTTGATTTAATTACTTAGTGTGTCTAAAAAAAGGTATGATTATAACCAAACAATAAACTTCAACTTTACGGGATTGTTTTAAAATAAAGTACCTTTTCTATGATTTCTATGAGATTTTTAAAAAAAAACCTTTAACATAAAATATAAGTATTTACAATACATTTCTCGTGATTATAACTCTTAGGTAGATTATAAGGATGGTACGCTTATAGGTTTAGTTCGCTTAGGTCAAAGTATGAAAATAAATGAGTGAAATTAGGTTGACTAATTAAAGAAACATACCCAAACAATAAGTGTTGTATGTCCTTTTAATATTAGTGTATAGGTATAATGTTTCATAAAGCGAACAAATATATTTTGATGTATTTTTTTTATGCTGTTTTAGTTTTTTTAATTATCTAAAACATGACATGTTGTATAGTATATGATGCAAATATGGAATATTCAAATGGAGGGAAGAAAATAGCAAGAAAACAAAATCAAGAGAATGTAATAAATTTATAGAACGTGGATGTCTTTAGGAGACTCACATATTACGAAGCGAACTTCAAGTCTAACTCAACTTCATAAAATCATATCAATGAGGTGAGGTTTGAACTCACTTATATATTATGAAAGACTCTAATCTCTAGTCGATGTGAGATCTCTAACACCACAAGAACACGGTTATAGTAAGAATGGAAGAAAAATTATGTGAATATAAAGAATAAGAGAAAACAAGTTGAATGTGAGTAATAATCTATCCGTTTGTCTATTTCTTTATTCTCTTCTTCTATATGTTAATTTCCATGATTCCAAATCTCAAGTGATGAGATACCTTTCTTACGATACCTCTATTTCTTATGATACTTGCCAAATTTTTAAGGTTAAAGGTTTACAAAGCACCCTGTTTAAGGTGGTAGTGGAGAATAATTAATAGTTGGAATGTGAAGATAAAGTCCAACACCTCCTAGCTCACATTCAAGGTCATTGTCTAAACAGTTTCAACATATTTGTTTCCAATTGTTGTAACAAAACTTGTTATTGATACTCAATGGTTAACAACATTGAAGACACACCTAGTTAACTATAACAAATGTTTTATCACATTTTATTTGAATGGAGGCATTAATCACGTGACAAGAAGATACAGTAAGTCACCATACTCAAGCACAATTTCATCAATTCAAGCGTTTACATGTCATTGGTGCCATCAAAGACTTGTATACATTATAACTTAGTCCCACAGAGAATTCAACTACATCTTTGTTGGATTTGCCTACTTGTGTAGAACCTAAAATCTCTCTACTATTGAATCAATACAAATAAATATTTCAACAACATCGTGACTTACCTCCTCCTCACACACACAATCATAATATTCCTTTATTCCAAATTTTACACGAGTGATGTAAAAAAAGAAGGTTAAACCCCAAATGGAAGAAAGCGTATGTGAATATGAAGTGTGGAATGGAATAAGAGAAAACATGTTGAATGTGAGTAATAATATATTTCTTTCTCAATTTCTTGATTATCTTTGCCTGTTCTTCAATTCCTATCATTCGAAAGAGAAAACGTGTTGAATGTGAGTAACAATATATCCCTTTCTCAATTTCTTGATTATCTTTAACTATTTTATAGTTTCTACCATTCAAATTCTTAGGTGATAAAATATTTTTTTTTACTGTACATCTCTTTTCTTATTGTCAGTAAATCCTTATCCGTCCTTTGCTAATTGATGTATTGTAAATATTTCTTTACAAATTTTAAACAATTATTGTGAATAAAAATCATTCTATTTCAATATATTTGTAATTGCACACTGAAATTATGTTCACTCTCAAACACTACAAAAATTTGGTGACTAAGGTAAAAAAAATAAAAATTAGCTAGTTCTATCCTAATCAACATTTCAGATTTTTTCAAGGAGGGTTGATTACAGAAAAGGTAAGATAGAATAAATATTTTCCCATCATCCCATAGTACAGTTAATTACTTTTTTTTTAATTTCTATTATTATTGTAATAGTTGTTTTATTGTCATTTAATTTACTCCATTAGCTATCAACTTAATCTTCTCATCGAACGAATCCTAACAATCTAAAACACGAATAAAGAATATAAGTTCAAAACATACGATTCAACTCATTAAATCTAGTAATGCCCTTCTATTGATTCAATTACTATTTAGCTTATTTAATCTACTTTTTTTTTTATCAGCAAGATATCTAATCTACTCATATTATTTTTATTAAAATACAAAACCTAATTAAGGTTAAATTCATTTTAAATTTCTGTGGCCTTTTGCAACTCTTTTAATCCCTAAAAATTAAATGTTTTGTTGAGTCCCTATAAGTTTAAAACCACCAGGATTTTTTTTTCATTACACGGATCAAACTTAGAAAGTAGGCATAATGATATGGATTGAATTTGAAGAGTCTAGAAAGTTAGATTAGATATTGAATTGAGATTTTACTGATCAAAATTAATTCATAACTACAAATTGTTGTTTAATGTTTTTAAACACGAATCATTGTAAATAGTATTGTGGATGATAGACTTAAATTTTACTGAATGCGATGCTGGGATATAGTGATAGATATGTAATTATTTAGGCAATCGAAAAAATGTTTCCCCATTGAGTTTTGCATGAAGTATGTGAGCTTTTGGAGGAATTTAGTTTTGGAAGTATGTAGTTTCATTTATTAAATATTAAAATAAATAAATTGTGCTACCTCAATTTAATATAATAAGATTTCAACTCAATGGTAACACCTTTATATTATGTTGGAGATCACACATCGACTAGAAATTAGGACAATTCATTATATATAAGTAGGTGCAAACCTCACCCCCATGAGCCAGTTTTATGGGGTTGAACTAGGCTTAAAGTCCACTTTGTAATATGGTATCAGAGCCATTTTGAGCTTATCCTAACGAGTATTTGTTGGGCCTATCGTGCCACCTGATATCGGACCACCCATAATATATAGTCCCACGAGTTGATAGTCTCGATGTGAGGGGTGTGTTGGAGATCCCCATCGACTAGGGATTAGAGCCTTTAATTGTATATAAGTGGGTGCAAACCTCAACCCTATGAACCGGTTTTATGAGGTTGAGTTAGGCTTAAAATTCACTTTGTAATATATTATTCATCCATTTTATTAATTTTGCTATTTTAATAATTATATTAGGAAATTGTATCACAATAGTAAAAAAATGATTTTTGGGGTTGCTTAGAACTTAGAGAGGAGTGAAAAAAAGAGAAGAGCATTGTGATAGCATTGCAAAATGGGATAATTGGAAATGATTTTTTGTAATGATGCACGATACTCGTTCTTATCCCCTTGTGGTGGAAATGAGTAATTTGGTAGTTTGAGAAGCAAATGAAAAGCAGAATGTCAAAGGATGTATCCACAAGCAAAAACAAAAAAGATACTCATTATATTTGATTTGATATCACATAATCGTGGAGAATTGGTTATTGAAGTGCTTTACATTGCACAATACGCTGAGAAAGCCATGATCAAGAATCATAATGGAAATTTTATAAAAATGGAAAAAAAAGGTCCAAATTGAATGATATCCAAATGCGAGGGTATGAACGTGCATATGCATTACCCTATTTTCCAATTTTCCCTGCAAACAAAAAAGTCAATCTTGGTTTAATTCGAATATTGTCCAAATCGAAGGATATAAGGACCCCACCACTTATTTTTTCAATTTGCATAAAACTTCAAATAAAAGCCAGCTTCGGCGGCAGATCTATAATCACCATTAACAAAATTTACACCAACAATAATTTTAAATTTATAATCAAAACCAATTACACAAAGGGAAAATAAAATACACACGCAATATTTCAAATTTCAAATTTCAAATTTATGAACGTACATTTTTATAACTTGTTTTTAGTAATATGTCCTTTGATAATGTTGTTGATCTCTTTTATAACGAATTTCTTAATTATCTTTTAAATTCAACATTTATCATTTTTTTGAAAATACGCAAAATATCTTGTTTTCCCCCTTTCAATCATGTGTTAAATAAATAAATAATAAAATTTTCTTATTGTCATAGGAACCCTACCAATTGAAACTGAGCTATATTAATTAAATAAATAAGTATAGTGAGGGGTATTTCACTATGAGTTCCGGATAGTATACAATCTATTCAAACACTTTCCTATTTTTTCAATAAATTTTAATTTTTTTAGAATGACACTATAAATATCCACCGACTGTTTAAGTTATTGACATTAACATTAATGATATTTTTTACTATTTACTCCAACTGCACATTTAAGATTCAAATTTAATATTACTAATTAGCTTGTATGAGGTTGATTCATTAACATTGGTTAGTGTTGATATGGTTATCTCTTTGTTAATTTGGTAAGCGTTCTAATTGGAGACTGATGTCAAGTATTTCTGTATAAGGGTTGGACCACCCCTGAAATGGTCCCTATTTATTTATTTATTTTATTGCTGATAAAAAAAAAATTGAAATAATTCTGTCAATACTCAGTGATAAAAAAACCCAACAGATAAAAACCAATTAAATTATCTATTTAAATACAGGATAAATTTTGATATTAACGTTAAAAGAAACTGAAATTTGACTTTTAAGAAATTAACGAAAACCTTGTTAATCATAACAAAAACATGTGTTATGAATAGGATTGAATTAGGTTTCATTAAACTAGTTATGTAACGCAGTCAAAATAATGTGGGGTGGGTTTAATTTATGTAGTTTTTGTAGGAAATTGGAATGAAATTAAGTGAATGAATAGAAAGTTAATTTGATGAGTGAAGAAGATAAGTATATTGTTAAATATGGGTTGTCCTTGAATGATGGGAAGTGGTATGGCAATGAGAGAGTGATGTTAGGATTGGGAGTGGACAAATGGCAGGTGCCTTGTTCAAACAAAAACAGGGACAAATGTTTCCACTTCTTCTCTCTCTCTCTCCTATATCTTCTTCCATTCATAATAATAATAATAATAATAATAATAATAATAATAATAATAATAATAATAATAATAGAAATAATAGTAATTTAAATTTGAAAATAGGGAGTGCCTCAAAAGGACCCTGAAACCTTAATAAAAGCAGATTGTCTTCAACATTCTATGCTCCAACTCCCTACTATCAGTACTGCTGTCTTCTCTCTCTTATCTCAGAAAACTGGGCCTGCAAACCCGGCAACCTCAGCTGCCCCATTCACATTATTAAATCCCCCAAACTTCTCACAGACCCTTCACAACCCTTCCTTACCCATTCCAACAACCACCATGGCTGATGCTGCCCTCTGGCTTCCCTCGCACTTTCTTGCCCATCACAGCAAGGACAACTGCAAGAACGCCCATTTCCACGCCCCTTTTGCCTTTCCTTCCGAGTTCCCCTACGAGTTCGGACTCTCCTCTCCCACTCTCGAATCTTTGGCGGGCTCCACGGGGACCGAAAGCAGCGACGGCGAAGAGGACTTCTTCGCCGGCCTCTCTCGCCGACTCAGTCAGTCCTCGCTCAACGAACCTCGGAAGCAGCTCTCTGCGCTGCCTATTCAACCCGACAGCGGGACATTCTCGGAGATTCCGAGGAAGGCTCAGGGTTTAGTCGGGTCGCCGCAGTCGACGCTGACCGGATTCGGGAGCTGGTCGGGTCGGAGCGCGGTGTCCGGCGACGGAAGCCCGAACGGGTACTCTCGTGTTCCTTCGCCCTCGACGACGCCGTTTGATGAAAATAACGACCCCTGGGAAGTCATATACGCCGCCGCCGGACAAATCGCACGATTGAAGATAAATAACAACCATGTTTCACAGTATGACTTTCAGAACAGTAGGGGTTCAGTTACACATTCTCCGCTTAACCAGAGTTTCAATCAGGTAAGAGAAGCTATTTTTTGTAATTTTTTGGTTCCTTATTTGCCCTTTCCCTCTAATATATGCTCTGTTTTAGCCCTGTTACATGTCTATGTAGGGTTTCTAATAATTATTAATGTCTTGTTGGTTCCTTAGGTTGCGAGACCTAAGCAGCAGTGCGGTTCGGTTTGGGGAAGGCCAACCAAGCCTAACTGGGTCGTTCAGCCGCAACAGGTTCAGGTTCAGAACAGAGCACGTGAGTTTGGCCATGAGAGTGTTAATGTGAAATGCACCCGTCCTACATCTTTGCCCCAATCTGCATGGCCCCCTTTGCAAGTTCAGCAACAGAACAACCGGGTGCAGTATGGCGGATCCGGGTCTCGGGTTGCTGTACCCGGTACAGGTGGATCTTCTGTGAAAAGGGGGTGTGGTGGAACTGGGGTGTTCTTGCCTCGTCATTATGAAACAACCCCTTCTGAATCCCGCAAGAAAACTGGTTAGTGGTTATTTGCCTCTTCTCTATATGTCGCCGTCGTTGTGCTGGTTGACGTTGTCTTATGGTGTGTTTTTAATTTGGTCAGGCTGTGGTCCTGTCTTGTTACCAGCAAAGGTGGCTCATGCTTTGAACATGAAAATGGATGACCTAAATGGGGCTAACCAACAACGCTTCTCGAGCGCCTTTGCTTCGGATTACGGTAAGTCAGTCTTTAAAGTGTAATCTTTTGAACAAGCTAAGTTCTTGGCATGAGTGTTGAACTCACTTTTTCTGGGTTTTTTTGGCTTACAGAGGCGATTTTGGCGAGAAGAAAGGCGGTTCTGATGCAGCAGAGATTAAGTGTTGGACGAGAAGAGGCAGCTAACTGTGAAATTCGCCTACCACAAGAGTGGACTTACTAACACTTTTGAAGCTCTAATTTCTGCTGGGAAAACTTGTGCGGAGAAGAAATGAAATAGATTGTGGTAGTGTTATTTGGTTGATTTGACAGAAGATGAAATTGAAGAATGTGTTTGGGTAGTTTAGTTGAAATAAGGGATCCACTTTTTCTTTCTAGTTCTAGTTCTAGGAAGAAAAGATAGGAAGCAGCTTTTGGGAGCTGGTTTAGTTTTAGTGGAAGGAATAGTGAAAGGATAGGAGATTAGGCAGGGCTTTTTCCATTTTTACCCTTTTAATATTAATATTATAATCAGTTGTAATAACAATAATACGATAAAAGGTGGTCGTTTTGTATGGTTATGGTTATGGTAACGATGATAGTGATGGGGCTAAAGCGCAAGGTATGGCTGAACGTTGTCCAAGTTTGAATTGAAATGAAGTGATGTGTTGTTCAGGTGAAAAGGCGTGGTGATTATGGTATATAAGTATGTGATAAATTTTAGTAATAAAATTATGGTTTGTGCAGTTGTGTGTATTGGCTCGAAAACAGGGGTGAAGAAATTTGAATGAAAAAGGAGGGATTATGTAATAATGGAAGGAAAGAATAGAATAGAATAGAGGGGTCCATCGTTGTTGTTCTCCACAGCTTTTCCTTAAACTGCGAACGAACCAATACATGTTTTGAAAGTGGCGTTGGAGGCATTTTTTGATTTTGACTAGGTCAATTATTTTTGGTTTCAAAATATTGTGTTTGTTGTCTTGTGTCCTCTACCCTAGCTATTCCATTATTTTATGGGTGTAACTAACGGTACGGCGGATTATTTTAACTTTTACACTCTTCCATTCGCTTTATTCAAACATACCAACAAACTACTACTAACTTTAACTAAACCATCACTAATGTTCCACATTATTTACTTACTACTACACTCGTTAAACAATTATATATATATATTTTTTACTTTTTACGTATTTATCAAGACTAATTATTCAAACTATAATAACATATAATTCGTTTCAAAGCAAGTTTATGACCAAAGTTAATTGAAATATTAATTATATTTTAAGGATGTAAAATTTATTGGGCTCATTTTTAATAGAAAATTGAAGTTTAAAACTTTCTCGGGTGTTTATCTGTAACCCGAAGATAACGTGTGGTTAGGGTCGTGTTATCACAGTGGAAATTACTTTTACGAATATGATGAATGAAAAACAATATTTTACTGTTTCTGATCGGGGCGTCAAAAAGCAACCAAAATCTTTATCCTCACAGAAAAACAAGTTGAATATTCAAGAATTGAGGTTGTGACTCCTTTAGACTAGAAAATGACATGTACCTCGTTTTACTTCATTCCAAAAATCCAGTTGCTGTAACGATAATTGATTTGCACTCTATTTACTTGGGCTACGCTATTTTTGTTGTATTAATTTTGTTGTGTACAGAATTCACAAGTAAATATTTCAACTTCTAGTAAAATTAATTTCAAGCATAAAATCTTTGAAACATTTATAATATTAAAGTTTGCGTTGATGATGTTCGAGATTTACATTAATTAAAAATAAGTATATTTTATAATATATAAGTAAATACAAATTTTATTTATAAAGTTAAATTAAATTTTAAATCTACTTTTTTTATAATATCAAAGTTATCTAAAATTTATACAAAAATTTGTTGAACTTATAAACATCTACTATCATATCATTATCAAATATATACTCTAAAAGTTGGAAAAGTTATGTTTTGGAAATCTACGAAATATTAAAGCAAAGCGTGTAAATAAACTTAAAGCAAAAGTAAGAAGGTTGTAGTAGAGATAGGTTGTACCCACGTGAAGGGTCTCAAACACTGAACTCAACAGTTACCAATAGTTAGTGTGACATCATGGGTTTCCATTTTTATTACTTTTGTTTTCCACGATGTGATGTGGTTTCTTATTGGGTGAATAGGGCTTTAACCTGCTTATTTTGTGGCCCATGTCTAGCCGTAAATCACGTTTTTATGGGTCCATTATGGACCCAGATTTTTTTCTTCTCGGTCCATTGTATTTTTATACCATTTCTGCTATTTCCGTGACTAGTACGAAGTAACGACCACACCAACAAAAAAACCGGAGAATAAAATGGAATAAGTCTACACCACGAATTCAATATTCTCACTACGCCTTATCAACAATAATTAACTATCCACAATAATGATGAAATTATTAAGTTGACTGCATATTGTAGATAAAATAAGTTAACTTACAAGTATTTTTTATAAAACAAATATATTTTTTTTATTTACACTTTTCAAGTTATTTTTTTTTTTAAATCATATTTTTTATTTTATCCCATATAAAAAATACAAAACAAATAAATACATTATTAAATAGTAATTGGACAACTGACTCGATTCATTACTGAGCAACATACATTGAGACAATTAAAATTCGAGCATAAATTAGATTGATTTTTTAAATCAGCAGTGAATTATACTTTATACTAGTAAATAGACAAAATAGCTTGCATAAAGCTATAGATTTTACTTCTACTAGAAAAAAAAAACAAATTATTAAGAATCTTCGATGCATATATCTTGTGTTGAGACTAACAATTTATGCATGAAACTATATATTATAGATAATACAGTAATGATTCGATAGTAGGTAGTCTAATAAATCTAAAAAATAATTATTAAAATAAATTTAAAATAGCTATGATGAAGTTTACATCCAATCTTAATCTTTAATCGATATGTCTAATAATATAAAATATCTTAATCTTTATTCTATATTTCTAACCTGTAATAAAGTGATTGAGTAAACTTGTTCTATTTAAGGTTCTAGTAGGTTGAAAGGCGCAAGATTTGGATTCTGATTTTTTGTAAGATAGGAGTTGATTTCTTACTTTATTAACAGAGAAGTACATATATATCACATTAAACACAAGAAAATTATGATATCTGTCATCTGAATGTGGTTATTATTATTATTATAAGGTTGATTTTATAATTCGGTGCTTGAAAATGCTTGTAGTCTTATCCGAAATTAATGATTGATTTGTGAAAGGAAGCTTTGTTTTTCAATGATTTGATGTCTGAAGTAGGTACTTAGTGTTGGAATTAATTACCCACAAAACTTGCATCATATATGCCTCTTTTTTGGACTCATCTTATCACTAACTCACTGGCGTGCACTCAGTTAATCATTTGCAACTCACAATGTATTCAAAATTTCAAAAATATAACATTTATTCTTTAACATGTAAAGTCTCTCTTCTTTTTAGTCTCCTCCTTTCCCTTTCGTTGCATTCATTACTCATTCAGTCATCAAAATCACCAATCATCTATAGCTTTCTTTGCAAATATGCAGCTCCCTTTGTCACCTTCACCCAAAGTCAGCGTAAGAGTTAAGACATCTCTTTTGACATTATTAGTGTTTCAATGATTGCCAATACAGAATCAACTTTAGAGTTGAAGGAATCTTGCATTTTCTTCAGCAGAATGCGGAGAAACACATGGGGCCATCATGCAACAATTCATTATAAGAATCTGCTACAAAGAAACTCTACCACAATGCTATAATACAATCTACTCAAATATATTTCTACCTGCGATTAAATATAATTTTAACTCATTTTCGAATAAGCATCTGAAAAAAATGCACAAAATTACCGAAGAGGTAGAGAACACACACTATAGAATGTAATTCTCTACCCAAGATTTCTTAGAAGAGAGGGTTGGGGAAGGTGAGCGTCTGAATCTATGTACAATTCTTTTGATCTCACACTACGATTTTTTTTTTTCTTTAATTTTTTAAAATACTCAAATTATCTTTGATAATTTTGGGTGATTCAAGAATAGAGAGATTGGGTAAACAAAAATTATTTTCAGAATAGAAAATTCAGAAGATAAAAAAATTATTTTAAAATATTATTTTTGTAACACAGTTTTTTGCCTTTCAAAATGGTAAATCCAAAATTCTTGTTCATAAGAATATGGTCCGAAAACATTCGAGAAAGAGTAATTAGAAACTCATTTTAAAGGGGGTAAAATAGTCTTTTCATAAAATGATAGAGTGCGGCGACAAAATTGTTGGGGTGGAGGAAGAAACGTCCCTCATACTAATGTTCTTAAGAAAAAATTTCAACCAAGTGGATCTGACTATCTAGCCCAATTATGTATGGGCCTTAATGAGCTAATTAAATGGGGCAAATGCTTCCTACACCCAATCATTTTTAATTTGCACCCAACATATTTTTTTTAATTTCCAAAAATGTCCTTTATTTCGGAAATAAAAATCCGAACTTGAAAATAATATATTCCAGAAAAATAAATTCAGAAGAAGAGGTTATTGAGTTTTGGAAATAAAAATCCGAAAACAAAAATCAAAATTCTATTCCAAAAAAAAAATCCAAAATTGAAAATAATTTGAAAATAATGCCGAAAGAAAGATTATTGTGTTCCGGAAATGAAAATCCAAAAACAAAATTGAAAAGCTCATTTCGGATAAGAAAATCCATAATAAAAAAAACTCGTTTTGAAAAAAAATCCAAAACACATATTCTGGAAAAGGGAGTTTGGAAGGTATTTTTATATGCACCTCATTTTTTAAGGACATTTTCGTCTTTTTCCGCTGAAATCGGGTGCTGGTGCAGGAAGCAATTGCCATTAAATGGCTTTAGGAGGATATTAGGCCTAGCCCGTTAACCTTTAACAGAATGGATCCTTTAGTGTGTTAGTTGATAACCTTGTTTTGACATAACAACAAGGTCATAACCGTATCCGATGACTAATCATGCGTACATTCTAAGTGGAATCTTAATTAAATAAATATCTAATACAATAATCTGCAGATAGATGCATGCATAAAAATAAGTGAAAAAAATTGAAGGAAAACTAAGTCACAAGTAGTGTAAGTTTTGTTGCATGAATGTTTTGGATTGACAGGTAAGAAGGAATATAATCAAGAGGGTTGAAAAGTGAATGAGTCGAATGAGAGAATGTAAGTAAGCAAGGCTTCCAAAGAAGAGCATGAAGAGCCACCTTGTTGGAGGCAAACCTTGGCCTCTTCCTTCAATTTGAGAGCTCTGTCTCTGATCTCCTTGGCTTCATCATTACCATCCATCAATCTTCCAATGATTTTCTCTATCTCCCCTCTGTCCTCTAGCTGCAATCCAACCCTCCAAACATGGCTCACATACCTTGCATTAACTTTTTGGTCGGTGAAAAAGGGCATGCATATCATAGGAACCCCTTCACAAATACTCTCCAAAGTCGAATTCCAACCACTGTGAGTCCAAAATGCACCTACTGCTGAGTGTGCCAACACCTCTTGCTGAGGGGCCCATTTCACTATGAGCCCTCTCCCTTCCAGAGTCTCCACCAACCCACTTGCCAGTGCCTCCACCCATTCAGACTCCTTCATAAGCCCCTCTCGAACCACCCATAGAAATGGGTGCTTGCTATTGGCTAAACCCCAGGCTATCTCCAAGAACTCGGTCTCAGTTATTGCAGCAAGACTCCCAAAACTCACATACACCACAGAGTTGGGTGGCTTTGTGTCTAACCAAGCTATGCAACTTTGGTCTTGTGAGATCAAACTGCTACAGGAAGCGGAAGAAGGAAAATACTTGTGCAAGGGTCCTATTGGAAACATTGGTATGGAAAACTCTTTGCTCACTTTTCTCAATGCACCTGACTCCAAACCTTCAAAGGAGTTCCAAATCACTCCCGAGGAACCCTTTGTCTCTTTCAAGAATTTTCGCAATAATTCGTAGTATTTTTCTGGCTCCTCCGTCTTAATCAGAGGCAGGTCTTTCACTCTCAGTGGTGCTAGTTCTTCCACTTCCTCCTCCAAGTTGCAATCCACTGTTACAAAATTTAGTAACAATCTGACTTATGTAAAATAGATTTTCAATCTTGAATTTCAATATAATTTAATAATATAAAATGATATATTGGTTAATATGGAAGGTTATATATTGATGATTTCCATAATGATTGAGAAAGATAAAGAATATAAGGTTTCAAATGAAATTGTCTCAATATTAACTATCAAGAATTTACAAGAAAATAATTGTTAAAAAATAGAATAAAAAAAGTGATTAAAAAAATTACTCACTTGATGTTCACATAAATGCTTATTTCTATAGTATTGATTATTTAACACCTGATACTTCAAATTACATCCATCTTATCTTATGCTTTATTATTTTATAAAAATACATCTATTACCTAAGTAATCTAACCACTTAAAAAATGTGTAATCTGGAACAAAAGAAAAAATGGGATGTGAAAAAATCATTTTCTTTATTTCTATTACAATATTGAACGTGTCAATATATATATTATTAATATTATTTTGGGCTTTGATTTTACATCTACATGCAACATGCACAAAACTAGTAGATTATTGCTAATCGTAGTTTCGTCACCATTATTTTTACACATTCTCCATCAGTCTTGCATTTTACTTTCAGTTCTAGACCAAATAAATAACATGAAAAGAAATGAAAATTTAATAATTTTGAAAAAAAAATCCTGATTTACGAACACATAATCTAAACAGTCAAAAGATTATTAATGATATTAATATATTTAGCGTTTATACAAAAAAGTACTACAGTAGATAATTTTGAAACTATTATTATCCTTATTAATTTATATAAAACACGTAATCAAACCACACAATAAAAATCAAGTTCAAAATTTATAAAAATCATACTTTGAAACTGCATAAGAATTTGTTGGGAGGTGTCGGCTAAATCTTCATATTGTACTTATGCTAAATATGACAGCTGTATACTGTCTTGCATTCCTTGAATAGCGTCTACTTTTGTAGTTCTTCGTGTGAATCTCAGATTTGTCTACACATTATATTACAAAGTTTTTTTATACGATAATATACATTGAAAATTCATATTTTTCATATACAATTAGATTATAACTCTTAATATTATTATTTTAACATTATTTTATATATTTATTTTTAAATTTATCATTTATTATATATATTTATTTTTAATTTCATCCCATCAACACATTAAGAATTGTATAGAACTTTATAAAGTATATTTTTCTTTTTTTTATAGATAAACCTTTATTACTTGAGTGATTATCTAATATTATAATAGAAAATATAAATTTAGCAATCACATTTCCTTCCCAAAACTAGCAACAACATATAAATATAAATATAATTAAAGGAGATAATCGAATTTTAAAAACGAGTATAAGTGTTTTGAGTATTTCAAATGTGTAGTTTGATTTTAACAATATACCATCCTTTTTTAGGTTTCAATTTTAATTATAAATTAAATCCATCTTTAAATTTAAATAGTTCATTCAATTTTTAAGAGTAAATCTAGACCATAGTTCTTATATATTTTATGAGATGATAAGGTCTTGTTTTAAAATAAGATTTGATTAAAACACGACTCAAGTAACTTATTTATTTTATTTTTTAAAATTCTAGTAAAAACATTTTTATAAAAACTCAATATCCCTCAAACCTTAAAGAAAAAAAAAACGATATTTAATTCAAAAGTTCAATTAAAAATCGTATATCAAAACACAAATTCAAAAAGGTCATGAATTAAAATACGTCTGTTAACCAAAGTCGAAAAATGGGTTTAAATCGAAGTAGCATTAGAAAAAACGGACAGAACTCATTTTAAAATCTACTTTCTAAACATTTTAAGAAATTAACTTTCTTTCAGTGTGACGTTCTTCTGCTAATTTAGTAGCAAAGTGAATGAGTAAGAGAAGTGGTTTTTTGAAAGACGAAAATGCAATGAAAATGAGAAAGTAATTAACCTTGTGGTGTGGATATGTAACCTCTTTCTCTGAACAAAGGATAGGCGGCGAAAGCAACAAAGGAAGACACGCCACTAGTTCGCAATACAATCCTCGGAAGCTTAAGGTTGTCGGCAACACCTTGAGTGAAGTGACACATAGCATCTGAAATCAAGCACGCCACAGGTTCCTCCGCCGCTTCATCACTCTGCAGTAGCTTTCCCACGCACTCTTTGAAAGGCTCCACACATTTGACGTTGAGTTCAACGAGGAAACTCAAGAGATCGGAGAATTGAGTCGGAGACAAAGCGTCTTGGATGCAGGAGAAGGTGAAGTTAGGGTATTTGGAAGGGTTTGGGGAGTTGAAAGTGGTGTGGATTATGGTGATGGAAAAACCATTTGAGTGAAGGATTTGTGCGAGTTGAAGCATTGGGTTTAGGTGGCCTTCCAGTGGCAAAGCCATAAACAACACTCTCCGACCCTTTCTTCCCACCATTCTTTTCTCGCTTTCCTTAGCTTTCTTCCTTTCAGATCTCTTCTCTTTCTTTTCACTCACATCACAGAACTTCCTACTATTGTTTTAACAAAACATTTTTCTAATTTTTATAACTTTTAATACAAACCTACTTTTTATTATATTTTTTATTATTAAAATAGGGAAATCAAGATGTGGTGGGAATCCTTTCTGCTTTCACTCATATGCTATGTCACTCCACCCTTACGGGAATAATAACAATAATGATTACGTGTACATATTATGCTTATGGAAAATTATAAAATGAAAAGAAACACGTGGAAGGTAGAAACTAAACATGTGCTGAAACTTGAACTTCATTTATGCTCCAATAGTACATTGCATTTACAGTGGCTTTTAAATAACTTATGCTTTTTAAGTAGTAAATTATAAATGATATTAAGTGGGAGAATTTATGGTAAGTTATCTGAAAATTCATTAAATAATAAACTTAACCTATAAATGGACTATTGATATAAAAAGAATTATATATGAAAAAGGTGAGATAGCGTTTCCTGCTGATTCAAAATATCACTGTCTGTTGAGTAAGAATCTGCAGGCTCTTGTCCCGAAAAGTTATAAATATAATTAATAAATATTAAACCATATAAACATTCCCTCAAAATACTAAGGAAAAAAAATCCTTAAAAATATTAATAAAGTATTAGATTATCATTATAAAAAAATCATTCATTTCTTAATTCATGGATCTGAATACTTGGTCATTTATGGTCGTTTCACAACCTATGTATCTAATCGTATGAAAGTACAAATTAAGGAATCTCAATCAACTAGCCTTAATTATTCAATTAAAACATAATCATGACTAAGGAAGAGAGATGTTACAATTTGGTCTATATATACTAGATTCCGCTCTCCATAAATGATCATATAATAAACAACATCTAATACACAATAAAGGGAGTACTATCAACTCATTCCTATACTCATTATATTTTGTGCTCTTAGAAGTTCATCCAGATTTCGATCGACCTCGAGCTGACAAAAATATCATTAAATATAAATCAATTTTAGAAATAAAAAATAATTAATTGTTTTATTGACTAAATTAAATACTATTTCAGACACTAAAAAAATATTAGTTTCTAAATTAGTTTATATTATTGATCAATAGTTTTTAAATTGGTATCTAATTACCTACTAAGGTTTTTGCTACTAAATTTAGAATCTAAATAATTAACAGTTAAAACCTTGATAACTAATTAGATAATAATTTAGAAACTATTTTTCAATAATAAAAATTAATTTAGAAACTAATAATTTTTTTTAGTATCTAAAATAATAATTTAATCAATATAACAATTAATTATTTTTAATCTATAAAATTAATTTTTTGGAATTAGGCAATGTGCATGCAAGTCCTGCTTTCCTAATCCAATGGCCTATTTTATTTTGAAGAAGACTTACGTAACCTTAAACATAATTTTAATTGTTCTTGGTTAGAATTGGAATGACGGAAATATGACTATTTGTGAAGAATTCTAAAAGCATGAGATCACCATCTTTCATATTGTGGGACCAGAATGTATTTATAGGGTAAAATCCAACTAAACTTTCATTTTTTTCTACTTCTAGAAGTTTGGTACTTTAAGACGTAAAGTTATAGTTATCTTTTGTAGTTTAGTAATCGAGTTTAGTTTCTTAGTTGGTTAAACTCGTTTTTCAAATTTGTGGTAATATTTTTAAGGTAAATGTGCTTTTATTTGCTTGACTGGTGTATTTGTGGTTCTAAAATCTGATATACTGTTATGCACGATTTATAAGCTCCTAATGTTCAAATAAAGATGATGTAAAGTCAAATTGATTTTCTATTCCAAAGTTGAAACGCTATTTTTATCAGCTTTGTTTGAATTAGAGAGTGTGGGAGAGTGGAAAGTTGAGGGTGTGGGAGAGTGGAAGTGTAAAGAAAGTTGAGGTTGTTTGGATTGATGTATGGTAGAGTGAATGTGTGAGGAAATTTTATTGAAATTGGTGAGTGATGTGATGATTGGAAGAATATTATAAATTATTTTGAATAATAAAAGTTGTAAAATTACAAATTTACCCTTGTATATAAAAGAAGAATAAATAATGATTATTCTTGTGTGTGCATGTTCTAGTTAATTAAAATAATTTTAAGTTTCATTTATAAATAATTATATTTTTTTTATTATTAATAACATTAATAATATTTAATATAAATAAAAAAAATAAAAAGTAATAATAATAATATTATTATTTATTAAAATTATTTGATTTACATTTATTATCATTATTTTAAAAATTTATTTCAGTTAATATTATTATTTTATAAATTAATTTTAAATATTATTATTATTTTAATAATTTTATTATTAATATGAATAATACTTTATATTTAGATTATAATTTGATGATTTTCATTAAAATTTATTGTGATGTATAGAAATAAAAAGGACATAATTGTATTTTGTTAGAAGTTGACGTGGTTTCTTCATCTTTCTTTGCAATTTGTTGAAGATGTGAACAATACATATCTATGCACCCACTCGCTCTCATTTCTCATCAGATCAGTAGATCCAAACGTAATTGCTTCTTCACTTTCTGTCGTCGACAACCGTAAATTGGCTGAAACAAACAAACTCTTAGTGATAAAATTCAAATATTTTCTAAATTAAAGTGACGTTTGAAATGGTTTTTTAAGCGTCATACATAGTCATTCAAATGTCATATCTCTTCCATATCCATTAAATATTTCTCAAACTTCTTGATATTCAAACGTTTTTCTTTAAAGGGATGAATCTGGTCTCGTTGCTCGATCCAAAAGTGGTTTGGATTTCCGCATACCTTCAAACTTCCATGTACTCATTTGTAAAATCGATGAGCCTTCTATCTTAAATATCATTTGTAGAACATCAATCGAACTTTCTTGGTTGTGAACCAGTCAATAAAACATTTTAGTGGTTTTACTTTCAATGTAGTGGGAAGGATGAATTTAATCCTTTCTCACGAATAGTGCCAAAATATTTAAGCAAGAATAGATAATTGTGCTACTCTAAACTATATCTAGAATGTGTTTATAGTAGATATGTCTATTTGTAAAGAACTCTAGAAAAATGAAATCATCTCACATATTGGGGACATAATATATTTATAAGGGGAAATACCTAACTAAACATTCATTCATTCTTCTTTTTTATAAGATAAAAACTCATTAAATATTTAATTTAAATATCAAATTATCAATTTTATATATCTTAAAAGATTAAAGAATATTTTGAAAAGAATGAAAACCAAATTTAATAAAAAAAATTGGAACTAAATACTTATTTTTTTTCTTAATTAATTTAATACACAAAAACAAAATATGTGTAAACTTGTAGGTGTTTCATTTGTAAGTATTTAAAAAAGAATGAAAAAAGAATAGTGTCGAAAGAGTGAAATGAATTTGTGTGCCCATTTGTGGAGTCAACAATGATGTAGATAAGCAGCAAAGCCTGAAGGGATGAAAGGTTGCCATCTGAAACACTCTCAAAGCTAACAAATCCAATTCCAATTCTCATTCTCTCACTCTGAGATCAGATCAGATCAATCTCTCACACCATTTTTGATCAATTTTCAGCACCCCAAAAACATCAACAACAACAGATGGAGGAGGAGAAGAAGCAACACAGATTGTTGCTCATGGCATCACCCTTACAAGGCCACATGACACCCTTACTCCACCTCGCTCACATCCTCTTCTCAAAGGGCTTCTCCATCACCATTCTTCACACCCTTTTCAGCTCTCCCGACCCTGATTCCTACCCTCACTTCTCCTTCCACGCCATACCCGATGGCTTATCCGAAGCAGAAGCCTCCACGCTCGACGCCGTGCACCTCACCGACCTCATCAACACCAGATGCGCACACCCTTTGAAGGAATGCTTGCCTTCGCTCCTCTCAGACTCTCCCCAGCCTGTTCCATGCTTCATTTCCGATGCTGCCCTTCATTTCACTCAACCCATCTGCGATGAGTTCAAGCTCCCACGCCTTGTTCTCAGAACTGGTGGAGCGTCTTCCTTCCTTGTTTTTGCCTCGTTTCCCCTCCTCAGAGAAAAGGGCTACCTCCCCGTACAAGGTCCGTTGCTTCTTCTTCTGTTTTCATACCCTTTTTATCAAACACCATTCTTTCAAACTTATATCTTTGTTTCTGATAAGAAAATTCTTTGTGTTGGTGATTTTGTTGATTGGCTAATGCAATGTTGGCTAGAGAGTTTTTCTATTCTATATTGTTAATGCCAAACTGGTTTCCGGAAAATCCTTGTTTTATTGGACTAGTTTAGGCCCTTGTTCTTCATGAGCCAAGTTATGGATATTTTTTTGAAAACTAACAGATGATGATAAAATTTTATTTATTTATTTTTAAACTAGATTGCATTTTAGTCCCACAACACAACTATACAGTTGAATCATTCAAGTTTTCTGTCATTTATCATCATCATCCCGTTCCTTCATTCTGATTTTGTCCAATATTTAACCAAATTGGCTAACATGGCAACTTGGATATGGCATGGCACAGAGTAAATACAGTGTACCTAGTAAAAAACTAAATATTGACTTAACTTCGTGTTAGAGATGCTTGTTCGGGTATACATTGTTTTTATGACAGTAAAGAGCAAGAAAAGAAATGCTTTTCTATTTTGAGGAAATTAATAGCTTACATATTGGTTGAAGTCAAAATGGAGGAACTGTGAACTGGAGAAGATTTGAGAGACTTAATTAATGCAATTGGAATTTGAGGAGTAAAAATTGCACAATCACAAAATCCAAAGGGCTAAAAGTGCAATTAAGTGTTTGTTTTATGCATTTGTATATATATTATGATAAAAATGTCACTTTAGTTTTATGTTTTACTTTGTTTTTAAAATGCAAATAGAAGCAACATGCCTTGAGATGAAAGGGCCTAAAATTTTCGTGTTTACTTTTGTTGAAAATTTAGAATCTAGATTGGAAGAGCCTGTGGTTGATTTCCCACCACTCAAGGTGAAAGACCTTCCTAAGTTTCAGTCGCAGGATCCTGAGGCATTCTACAAACTAGTTTGTCGCTTTGTTGAGGAGTGCAAAGCATCTTCAGGGGTTATTTGGAACACATTTGAAGAATTGGAATCAGCTGCATTGACAAAATTGCGCCAAGATTTTTCCTTACCAATATACCCTATAGGCCCTTTTCACAAACGGTTACCTACTGGCTCTGCTTCTTCTTCTGCTAGCTTGTTGACCCCAGACAAAAGCTGCATCTCTTGGTTGGACAAACAAAAACATAACAGTGTTGTTTATGTGAGTTTTGGGAGTATTGCAGCAATAAGTGAGGCTGAGTTCTTGGAGATAGCTTGGGGGTTAGCCAACAGCCAGCAACCGTTCTTGTGGGTGATTCGACCTGGGTCAATCCGTGATTCAGAAGGGCTTGAAGCATTGCCAAGTGGGTTCCTAGAGAATTTGGGAGGAAGAGGCTACATTGTGAAATGGGCTCCTCAAGAACAAGTGCTGAGCCATCCTGCAGTGGGATCATTTTGGACTCATAATGGTTGGAACTCAACCTTGGAGTGCATATGTGAAGGGGTTCCGATGATTTGTATGCCATTTTTTGCAGACCAAAAGGTGAATGCCAAATACGCAAGCAGTGTTTGGAAGGTTGGGGTGCAATTACATAATAAGCTAGAGAGAGGAGAGGTAGAGAAGACCATTAAAAAAGTAATGGTTGGGGATGAGGCGAACGAGATTAGAGACAATGCCTTGAATTTGAAGGAAAAGGCAAGTGCTTGCTTGAAAGAAGGTGGTTCTTCTTACTGTTTCCTTGATAGCTTGGTTAGTGACATATTGTCATTCGCATCTTCTGCATCTTCTTCATCTACAGCTCAATCAAAATAAACCATATTCTCTGCAAATTGTAACCATATATGTAGCAGATAGACACTAATACTCACATTTTAATTCAATTAAATGCTAAGGCTTAATTGCAGCATACTTAGGAATGAGGTTCCACACTTTCCAGGTTCTGTCATCTAAATTTTAATTTTATAAATTTTATAACCAATATTTTAAAAATAAGCATATTTTACCTAGTTTTAGGATTATTAAATATTTAATGTCGTAATGACTTAACACAAATACGTAAGATAAAATGTTTTTATTTCCGTTGGAACAAATTTTGTGTTTCATCCCTTCATTTAGTAAAAGATATATTAGTAGTAGTGTATACGCTTAAATTTATTCTCATGTTCTCACAAATATCACAAATATTAATTAAATATTTTTTCTGATATTATTAAAACTATTAATTAAATATTTTTTTTACAAAAATAAAAATTATAATAACCAATACAAAGCTGAGTTTTTGGAGATAACTTGGGACTAACCAATACAAAGCTACCCTTGTAGTAGGTGGTCCTACCGTTGCCTGATATGTACAAAGAAAATGAATCCATTTTGTTTTTTTGCCTTCCAAACACAAGGCATTTTTGGGAAAACGTGTGCATTTAGAAGGCAAAAACAAAAATGGATGTTTTAGTTTTGAAACATAGGATTAGAACATTGGTAAAATGGAAAACCATCAAGAGGGAAAAAGTCCAAAGGTCCAAAAAGCACTATATCTTTATTCAAGAAATCAACAAACAACATACGCATGCCTGTGTCAGAAATCTAAAGGAAATCTAAAAGCTATTAACTAGATCTATTCACAAGAAGTAAAGAACATAGACAGAAACAATCAGCTAAAATAATACATAGCCTCCATTTCCGTACAATTCTTACTTATTCCTCTTCTTTCGTTTTGCAAAAACTAAATGATTATATAGGCTCAATTATTCTCATCAATCGAGATCATAAGGGTTACCCCATGAAAACTCTTTGGATAGATATAGTTATGTATGAAAACATTAAGTAGAAAGAAAATTTAACAGAATCACAGACATGTACACCCAATTGGAAACCAATGATCAAAAAGTAAATTTATGATTATTTAGAATACTGTGTGTAAGTTATTCACATTCCTTGGATGGAAAAAAAAGAAAAGGTAAAGGTAGAAGTTTGTATTGAGTGTTGAAAATTGTTTCCGTTCTATTCTTGGTAGTTTTTAGTGAGAATAGATGGAAGGATTAAACTAATATCACAGCTCAACTACAAACTCGAACATGTACCACTATTTACAAAAAAAAATATGTAAGGAAAGCAAAGATTTACAAATCTTCATCGCTCTCGCTGGTACAGGAATCATCCATGTTCACAGCTGCTACTTTTGAAGCACTAATCCTAAAAGAAGCCGAACGAATCTTGTAGGGTAACTTGGCATTATTGCTTGCAACCAGCCCACCACCATCACACTCTGCTTCCTCTTCATTCTCTTCCTCTCTCTTCAAATCACTAGGAGGCAAAAAGCAATCTATGGACAAGCCTTTGATGTTAAAGTCGACTTCCTCAATTTGCCAAACCTCTTCCATTCGTGTCCTGGAATGTGTCTCGGGGCCCCCACCAAACCTGATCAAGGACACCCAAGTCTTGCCAGCGTGTGCTATTTGAATGCCATCCACGCTTCTGTAGTCTTGTAAGAGAGACTCCATGTTGGTTTCCCAGTATATGCTCTCGTGTTCATCAGACTTCAGTTTCAGTAAGTGGGAGTCTTCTAGTTGAACTAATAAACCTGTTCTTTGGCTGAAATACCCCCACACCGTGTGCCGAACTATCTCTACGTTGCTGTTGCTCCTTGCTCGCAGTGTCGATGTCTCGGTTTCCAGTTTCAGTATGAAACAATCTTCGTTGTTCACTGTCTTCTCTCCAATGCAGACAGAGTTGCTGAACAAATTAGCCGTCGACCTTGGATCAACACCCTGTTCAAATCAACTATTAGATCCTCCTCATTTTTCCCTATGATTCATAATCAAAATCTCAATTTTCTGTAAACCAATTCTTTTTATAACGTGAGTTTTAAGCCTAAATATATATGTATCTATAATAATGATTTTGAGAGGTTAGTGAATATATTCAATATTTCTCTTTGCAATATTCTATTATTGGTGAATTTTACGTAAATCCTATTATATAATTTATGCAGAGTCAACGTTGAAACAATTCACTTAAAAAGAAAAAAAAATTACGTGAAAATGATATTGTTGAGAACTATAGGGGAGGTCCCATTTTTTATCTTAGCAAACTGTTAGTAAATAACAAATACATTTGGTTTAAGACTGAAGGGTTCCAAGCAAAAGAATAAAACAGCTTCGGAACGGATTAGGACAGGTTGTCACACACACACACGGAAGAAAAGTTTGGATATTGTTGACTTGTCTTAGTCGCAACTACTAACTTGGAAAAATTCTCTATTTGACTTTTTAAAGGGAGGGTTTTCCCGTGTTCCCTTTGTAGAGTGTTGACTTTTTTTAATTAAAATTTAAAGTTTAGACCTTCTGGTTCTGATAGGGATAAGGGCACAAATTTCAATAAAGCATAAGAAAATCAGCTTTGCCAATTTCCTTTAGAAAGTGGGAAGCACTTTGTTACGTGGACTTCTTTTCTTCCTTGCTGGCATTTTTTCACTTGGGATGCTGACAACAAGCAGCCCCCACTTTTCTTCAAAGACCAAAACTATTTCTGGAGTTTGAAAAATAGTACTTGAAACTGGGAGACAAAGTATAGAGAGAGAGAAAAAAGTTGCACTTAAGCATGGTTTATTTAGACTTCAAGGATCCTTTGGGCTATTCATATTATAGGAACCTAGAGAGGCAATTTTGTAATGTCACCAAAATCAGTGAAAAATAATGTCTTCAAGTAGAATGATTCAGTTTTTTACCCTACCCCATACACTAATCATAATTAAGCATGCTCTATGGTGTCCATTACAAACAGTCATAATTAAGCATGCTCCTTTATATCCCATACATATTAACGATATCACCCTTTTGAAAAAAATGGTTTGATCTTTGAAGAACTATCGGTTACCTGTAAGAAACGTCTAAGAGGTCTTGGTGGGCCACGAGAAGCATGAGAATGGTGCCAAGGGGTTTGCCTCCATGCCACTTTACCATCACTCCCTGCACTGATCTTGTACCCAGAAACCACAAGCTCTAAGCACCACAACTCTGGGCTCTTCTGCCAAACCACGAACCCCCCCATCTCTCCCTTCATCTGCAAATTCTTCACTTTCAACACCTTCTTACTGTTCACACTACCTTCCCCAGCAGAAAACTCTGTTGTTGCCATCTTCACCTGCCCCATCGCATACATGCTGTCCACACAGTTCAAAGCACGTTCTCCTCCCACCGCCGCCACATATTGCTTCACTATGTATTTAGCCATCGAAACCTCCTGCACAAAGCATGCACAAGACATAAAGCCATTAGTAAACATAATAAAACTTAGGGACCAAACTATTTTTCCCTCAAGTTAGGGATTTTTTACTAATTTATTTTGTTTGATGAAACAAAAACTTTCCCCATCTTTTATTTCAACACTGTATTGAAGGATCATTGGGAAAATTTAGATTTTGTACTGTTCTGCAATCAGAATCAGAACTAGAGTTTCATTTGAGTAATTAGTTTACAGGTTATTTAAATGAAAACTTTTATTCTGATTGAATGAAAACAACAGTGTAAATACTTAAATAACTGCGTATATGTTTCATGTTACTGAAAAAAAGTGAAAGAAAAGTTACTGACAATGTGTTGGTCTTTAATGCTGCGAGTGATGGGTTGGTTGTCAGAGGCGATAGGTGAAGGGATTAATGGCGCTCCAACAACACCTAACAAAAGCTGAATCTCTGTGTTTTTCCCTCCAAAAACGGATGACATGGATGTTGAATTTGATCTGGAATCACCGTGAGGCTTCATCCAGTTCTTCATGTTGTGCCAAGCTTTGGTGGTTCCACTCTTGTGGGTGAGAATCTCCTCCGGAATAGGGACTTCAAGGACGGTTTCGAGCCCATCCTCGCGATCAAGATTGGGACAGAGCTTCTTCATATCACAAAAGTAATTGAAGGTGTGATTCCGAAAGTGAGAAAGATAGATAATGAAGAGTGAGGTGGCTAAGGTTAACAAGAGAGGGAAGTTGAATAGAAAGATAGAAGTAGAATGATAGGAAGTTGTAGTATGAAGAGTATTGAGTATGAGAGTTTGGAAAAGATTGCCAACCAAACCATGGAGGGTCCCCCTAGTTTGTAACGTGGTCCGCTGTGTCTCTGTCGTGTCTGCACGCCTCTATAATTCTCACTTTCATACAAACTTAAATAGGAGACTCGTTAATTAAGCTTATTATTAACTTCTAATATAAAATTATTGCTCATGCTGACATCTATATATGGTTTCATTAATTCCACGTTAGTCCTTTTTTTTTTCTCGAGGGAGCATGTTAAGTTAGGTTGTCCATTTTGAACTGCTAAGGTTACTGTTTTATGTTACATTTTAGATATACTGTCACTGTCTTTGTACCGGTCTTCATTTTTCTTTCACATGGTAGAAAGCTCAAGAAAAAAAACTGAAACTCCACATATCCATAGTTTGGTACGTTGGTAGAGTTTCACATCAATGTTTTAAGTTACCGTGATTGTTCATGTTATCTTTCGACTCAATTTATGTCTCCAGGGCGAGTCAAAATTCTTGTTATAATTTATTGAGCAACGAAATAGCATCAGATTTATCTGATGAATTCCCAGTAGAATATGATACATATTGTAACTTGAGAGTAACGGGGACTTCATAAAGTTTGAGTGATTCTTGCGAATCTTCTTAATCACTCAATCAGATGGGCTCCATTTCATTTTTTCAACCTCTCATTCCAAATAATTTATGAGTATCGAATCATAGGAGAATTTGAGAGGTACTAGAATCATATATAAAAATCAATTATACTTTTTTTTTCTTGTCCTGCTAATTATTGCACTTATATATATATATATATATATGATTCAAAGCTTAATAGTAGTATCAGGTCTTTTTCACATAACTATTTGACATAACTATACAAAAATTGACATTCTATATTCTTTTTCTGTATTGAGTGAGAACATACACCAAATTTGTTAATCAATCAATACTTCAGATACTTTCTCCTTACACAATATCTGTACAAATAATTTGTTTTTGAAGGCTCAGGGCTTGTGAAGATGACAGAAGAAAGGCCGTAAGTGAGTTTGATTAAGATGTAAAGAACCTAGATCCAAAGCAGGGAACCAAATGTTGCTACCTTACATATATAATATATATATTTTGTAAAGATTCATCCCCCAAAGTTGATATTAAGAGATCATGGTTATCCACGCACAGTAGTAGAAACATAGGAAAATGATACACACGCACTACACCAATATGTGTGTGTCCTAGAAGCACACAGTATGCAGGTAAAATGGCAGAAACAAAATTGAAAAATTGAATTGAAGTGATGGAGAAGAGAGGATAAGATAGAAGGTTAGGAAGAAATGAATGTGTGTATTATTCAAGTGGAGGGGGCAGAAGCATGTGAGGTGTAGCCTGTTCATATTTGCGATCATTGATTCAGAAAATGAATAAAGTGGTCCATTGGGGAAGCAACACATCGGGTTTAGCCGACGAGGATGTATTAACCGACAAAACAAGTTGTTGTCGTTTCCAATCATGCCATGCACGTTCTGTTCATAATCTTTATTGTCTGTTGGAGCTGGCGACGACGTAACAATCTTCCCGTCACAACACCAACTCTTATTTATTTATTTATTTATCTACTTCTTCAACTAAATTACATTCTTCCTCTCAAATCCCCCTAGATTGCACAACACACGAACCAATATATATATATATATATATATATATATATATATATATATATATATATATATATATATATATATATATATATATATATATATATATATATATATATATATATTTTTATTT